>VOFK01003371.1_pt1 | contig 42056 bp, 60 predicted proteins | sample 5384121 | NCBI WGS metagenome assembly VOFK01 (sample SAMN12384730, study PRJNA508395) | human gut metagenome | isolation source: healthy gut J | host: Homo sapiens | reverse complement strand
ACGTATACGGTAAACTGGTACGAGGATGGAGTGTTGAAAGGTGCTATGCAGGCTTTTGACGATGAGGATCAGGATTATATCAATATGGTAAAGGGAAAGAAAACGGGTTATCGCACGTCATCTTTTCCGTGCACAGCCTTCCAAAGATGCAAAATCTGTCAAGGTGGTGGTTAAGAATCGTTTCGGGGAGATATTCACGGAAGAGATAAAACTGTAGTTTTATTTCAGTCTGTTTATACTGGTAGTAATTATAATTATGCTGGTAGTAAATTATAAAAGTCATGAGGGAGTTTAAGCTTTAACTTCCTCATGACTTTTATTTTTGAAACAATCTCACTTTAACGGAAAATCCGGCACATTGCTACTTTCATCGGTACTTTCCTCATCGCCCATAGTGCACAAAGCAGGGAACAGATGGCGCAGACCACAAATGTAACTCCGGTAGATACAAGGATATTTCCCAAGCCGACCAACGGAGAAACAATACCTCCGGAAGCAAAACAGAGTGCTCCCAACAGGGCGGAAGCTGCTCCGGCGTAACGGCGTTCGCTATCCATCGCCAAGGTAGTGGAGGAAGTAAAGGTCAGTCCCATTGTGAAAAGTAATGCAAACATCAGCAGTTCATAGGTCCAGAAGCCGCATCCGTTATACAAGGCAATCATCACACAGACGGACAGGCACAACATACCGATGCATCCGGTCAGCGTCCCAGTTTCAGGTTGGCGGAATTTCACGGAGATAGCTGCTGCCACCCCCGATAGCTACCGCATTCACCGCGAAGCAAGCTTCACCTTACGGTACATATTATATCGCATCTTTACTTCAGGGTGGTTGTACTTCTTTTTCTATTCTTTCTCCTATTTGATATGCTAGCTGCCATTCGTTAAAAAAACGATTACTGTTGGAGTCTATATAGGGTTACAACACTTGTTTTTTTTCATAATTTTGCAAACCAAAAATAGAAAAAAATAGGTATCAAGATGAAACTAAGATATTATCAAATCGCCATTCGTTACAAGAACAAAATGCATGACTTTCACGGTTGGGGTGTAGCAGCGCAGATTTGATAACCCTCCTATTTTCACTACAGAGAACACCAGAGGACACAGCGTTCAAATAATCTTCATTAACTTGTGTCAACTGACATATTTCAAAAGGAAAAAAACTCTGTGTTACTCTGTATTATTCCGTGGTGAAGAAAATTCAAAATTCTACTATTAATTAAATTTCTTTTCACTTTATGAGCAAAAAAGATGGCTCATAGTGCCGCTATGTGCCGTGCTATGCAAAGTCAGGGACTGTTTGCCCAGACGCTTGACAGGAGAGTGTTGGGCATTGACGAAATGTTCCGTCTGGCAGACGAGAACAGTCAGAGTATTCAAACGTATAAAAACCGGAAAGGAAGCAGCCGATGAAGCTTTGAAGGCTGCCAAGTCACAACGTTTGCCGGACATAGGTGCCTCACTCATTTAGTTACCTGGGCGACGGATATATATGGGACCGTGACTTCAAAAACGGGCAGAATATCCCTATGCCACACTTCGGCAATAACTTTGCGTTGGAAGCGCAACAAGTGATTTACGCCGGAGGAGCCATCAACAGCAGTAATTACTCACTGGCTGAACTCGGTCAGCAAATGGCTGCATTGGACTGGCAGAAGAACCGTCAGGAAATCCGCTTTCTCCTGACCGGCTATTACCTATTTATACAAGTTGAATAACCAGCTGCAAGTGTTACAGAAAGAATCTGGATTTGACGGAACAGGTGATCCGCAACATGGAATCACGCCGCACACAGGGAACGGCCTTAAAAAATGACATCACCCGCTATGAGCTACAGAAAGAGACGCTGAAACTGCAACTGGCAAAGGTGCAGGATACCCGCAAAATAATGAATCATCAACTGGTAACTACCTTACATCTGCCTGCCGGAACAGAAATCGTTCCCGATTCTACCTTGCTGAACGAGGAAGTGACAGCATTAGCCGAAAACGACTGGCAAATGATGGCCAGTCAAAGCAATGTAGGACTGCAACAAGCCCAGCTGGCTATGAAATGAACGAGCAGAAAGTGAAATTGGAACGCTCGGAACTGCTTCCGAAAATTGCACTTGTGGCCGGTGAACATTTAGATGGTCCTATCACCATCGAAGTCCCGGTGCTCGACAATAACTTCAATTACTGGTATGTGGGGTCGGTATCAAATACAATCTTTCTTCTTTATTTAAAAACAACAAGAAAGTGCGCCAGGCAAAAACTGAACGTCCGCAGAGCACAGGAGGAATATTCACTGGCACAGGAACAAATAGAAAACGGTGTACAGGCGAACTACGTCAACTTTCTCACCTCTTTCACAGACCTGCGTACACAGGAGAAAAGCGTGGAACTTGCCGACCAGAACTATAACGTAACCAGCAACCGTTATAAAAACGACCTTGCCCTGCTCACCGATATGCTCGATGCAAGCAACATGAAGTTGAGTGCCGACCTGGGACTGGTCAATGCACGTATTAACTTGATATACAGTTATTATAAAATGAAATATATCACACACACACTCTCTGACAGAGAAGTAATGACTTATCAAAAAAAGAATCCAACTTATAACAGAATCAAATTCTCATCTCTCTTAAAATAGAACAGATTATGATAGCTAGAAAAACCCAGAAGATAATATACAACATTGTAATTATCTGTTTACTTATCGGTGGTGTCACTTATGTTTGTTCCCGGTTTATCCACTTGGGAAATATCGAATATACGGATAATGCACAGGTGAAACAACATATCACGCCGATCAATACCCGTGTACCGGGATTCATCAAGAAAATCTACTTTGACGAGTATCAGCAAGTGCGCAAAGGCGACACGCTTCTTATCATCGAAGATGCGGAATTCGTCTCCGTGTGGCACAGGCAGAAGCAGATTTGGCGAATGCCACCGCAGGACGCCAGGCCACTACCATCGGTATCGCCACTACGCAAAACAATTTAAGTGTGAGCGACGCAAGTATTGAAGAAGTACGTGTACAGATGGAAAATGCCAAACGTGAACTGAACCGTTTTGAGAAACTGTTGCAGGAAGACGCAGTGACGAAACAGCAATATGACAACGTACATACAGCATACGAAGCTGCCAAAGCCCGTTATGAACAGGTGTCACGGGCTAAAATGTCTACTTCTTTAGTGAAAAGTGAGCAGACTCATCGCCTGGGACAGAATGAAGCAGGTGTCCGCCTGGCAGAAGCTGCGTTGGAACTTGCCCGTCTGAATCTCTCTTATACAGTCATCATTGCTCCGTGTGACGGCACGACACGAAAGAAAGAAATCCTGAAGGGCAACTGGTGCAACCGGGACAGACTATGGTTGATATCGTAGACAGCAGTGATTTGTGGGTAATCGCCAATTACCGCGAAACCCAGCTTCCGAATATCAAAGAAGGTGCAGAAGTGGAAATAACCGCAGACGCCGTGCCGAACGTCACATTCAAAGGAGTAGTAGAATCCATCTCCGATGCAACAGGAGCCGCCTTCTCAATGATTCCGCAAGACAACGCCACCGGAAACTTCGTGAAAGTGGAGCAACGTATTCCCGTACGTATCAGTCTGAAAGGAAACAAACCAGAAGATTTGAAACGCATGCGTGCCGGTTTTAACGTGGAATGTGAAGTGAAATATTAACCGCTTTAACCCTTTATCGTTTTAATCATTGTTTTAATTATCAATTGCTTTAATTTTTAATTTCTAATCTTTAATTCTTATGAGTGCTCCTGTTCTGAACGGTCCTTTTGTTTTGCCGATGTTCCGCAGCTTCGTGCCGCGGAAAATGCAACCGTGGATTTATCTCTTCATAGCCGTCACCTTCCAGCTTTCGGGAGGTGTATATTTGGGGGCATTGAACCATATGATCGGCAGCATGTCACTGATGCGGGAGGATATTTTAATGTGCATGTATGCCAACCTGGCCGGTATGGCGATCTACTTTCCGTTACTGTTCCGCATGAAGTTTCGTTTTACCAATAAAACCCTGCTTACATCGGCCGCACTGGGAGTATTACTCTGCAACCTGATAGCACCGCATATCACCTTTCTCCCTCTATTGTGGTTGGTCTGCTTCATCGAAGGTATGTGCAAGATTACAGGGAACTTTCGAGTGTATGTCAAACATTCAGCTGTGGATGACTCCTAAACGGGATTTCACCGTTTTCTTTCCCTGGCTTCATATTGTTATTTTGGGAAGCATCCAGCTATCCGACCTGATTACGACCCGTTTGATGTATCATTATCACTGGACATACATGAACCTGTTCGTTGCCGGTCTGATGCTGATTGTCTTATTGATACAGTTCACTTGTGTGAAGCATTTCCGGTTCATGCGCAAATTTCCTCTGTTTGGTATCGACTGGCTGGGCGGGATACTATGGGCTGCCTTATTAGCGGAAATCGCCTTCCTCTTCAACTACGGAGACTGGTACGACTGGTGGAACAGCCCGGTCATCCGCCAACTGACCATCGTGATTTTCATCACTTTAGAATTTGTATTTGGCGCATGATGACCATTCGACACCCATTTCTCGAACCAAAGATGTGGACGTACCGCCATTTTTTTGCCTTTATTGGGATTAGTCACTTTAGTGGAAGCGTTCCTCGCCACGGAGCACGTGCTGGAGGAAGTCTTTTACGAGGAAGTAATGAAATATGAAGAACTGGTCAGTTCCCAACTCGATTGGCTTGCCATTGTCGGTATCGTATGCGGTTGTGTGTTTTCGTATTGGTGGATGCACGTCAAGCAGTATAATTATGTACGCCTGGTCATTGTCGGCTTTATCGGGTTGATCGGTTACCTGATCGGTTTCTACCTAACTTTATCCACCGACATCCATATTTCACAGCTTTACCTGCCGACCGTATGTCGGGGCTTCGCTTATGCCATATTGAGTGCTACTTTTATGGTGTGTCTGGAGGAAATCATGACTTTCCAGCATTTCTTCCAGGGATTAAGTGTGTTCAATATGCTGCACATGGTAGTAGGCGGCGTAGTGGGAGCCGCAGTCTATGCACAGGGATTGGCGTATTATGTTCCCGACAATCTGGCCCGTTACGGTTCAGCCATCGATCATGTAGCTTTCAGCAGTAGTCCGTTCAATCTGGGTCACTATATGGAAGAGTTTATCAGTCAGATGATGGAGATAAGCATCAAGCAGATTTACGGCTGGGTGGCTTATGCCTGCATTTTCCTCTTCCTATTGTTATTGCTTTTACGATTTCCCGGCTCGACGCTCACTAAAAAATATACCAAGCTGGAAAGAGGTGGCAAGGGAGGTGAAAAATACGTTCTGGCGGACAACACACACGCCGTCGGAGAAAGAAAAATAGGAAGACTGTTTACCTGTATATTTATTGAACTGATAATCAATAGAGTTTATGCCATCCGGCTACGAAAACAAACTGCCGTAGCTATCCGGCATAAACTCTACCTTTTTCTAACTAGTCACTTACCTTCTATATCTTTATAAATAGTTGCTTTTTGTACAGCCCCCATACAATCAGATAATTGAATCCGATAAACAGAAGGCCGTAAATCAGAGAGGCCAGATGAGCATCGGGAAGAACGCTCCAAATGGAAGTGTAAATCTTCTCCTGCAAGCTACTCTCCCCAACTGTAATTACCTCCAGCAAAGTAGCTAACACACCGGCCACCATATAAAATAAACAATGGATTCGTGCCAAAAACATGGAAAGGATATCCCCATTTCTGCTTTTTACGAATATCAATCAGCCAGGTGAGAAACACAAGCAACAAGGAAGCAAAACCACAAGTCACCAGCACAAAAGTCGGACTCCATACTTTCTTATTCAACGGGCAGCCGTAACTCAACAACCATCCTGCAAACAAAAGAGCAATACCCAGTATGGAGATCTGCAACAGCCGGTGATGGATTTCAGTCTTCTCCGCAAAATATTTCCGCAGAAATAACCGATAATCACTTGCGCAATGCACGGCAAGGTACTCAACAGGCCTTCCGGGTCGAAAAAGATACGCCCGCCATCCGGCAACCACTCCCCGATACAAATGGGCTTCTCCGAATAGTGTGCGATCTGTAACGGCAATAATATTCTGTTCGGAAAGTTCAAATCCGTGTCCCAAAGCCAGCAAGATGGAATAACCTGCCAGAATGATCCCGGAGATCCATGCCAGATTTGCCGGACGCCGGACACCCACAATCAGCAAGGAACCAAAGAAATAAGCCAATGCCAACCGCTGCAACACTCCCAGAATACGTATGTGCGAGAAAGGTTGTTCTACTCCTGTGCACACCAACGAGAACCAGGAAAGAAAAAGTCCCAACAAAAACAAGATCACCGTGCGCCGTACCAGTTTGATGATAAAACCGCGACTGAAATGATGATCGAACCGGGATAAGGCAAAACTCATGGAAACGCCCATTATAAACATGAAGAACGGGAAGACCAAATCAGTCGGAGTCAGTCCGTTCCATTCGGCATGTCGCAAGGGTGCGTAAATGGATTCCCATGTTCCGGGGTTGTTCACCAAAATCATTCCGACAATGGTGATTCCCCGGAGTATATCTAATGAAAGTAAACGTTCTGATTTCATATTGTTCTAGTGTACCGGGATTAAAGAAATCCCGGTTTGGTGAAATAGAATCCTTATTCGCATTCAACCATTTAACATGCCATTTCAGGCGATTGGTAAAATCAATCCAGTTACGGCTACTTCCCCACGCCAACTCCGAAAATGCTTGAAGAGAGGGAAACACGTGCTGGCCAAACTTCCGTTCATTAGGAATCATCTCCGTCCATACACAAGCCTGGGAAGCCTAATACATTTTGCTTCACGATGCCGGGAAACTGGGGTTCGAACTCGAAGTTATACAAAGAGCTTAATCCTTCGTCTGAAGGCGTTGCACTCAAATAGAAACGGGACCATTCCATGAATATAATCGGATAACCTTTCTGGGTAATCTTTCCCGGCTGGTCGGGCAGCCAGTCACGCCAATAGGTATAGATCAGGTCTTGCGGATCTTTCTCAAGAAAAGCATCGTCCCATCCCATCACTTTCTTACCTTTTACCCTTCACATAGTTCGTCATTATCTTCACAAAGCGGTTTTGCAATTCATCCACTTTCTGATAACCTTCCTGCTGCATCAACTGCTGACAGACTTCACACTGCTCCCAGTTGTCCTTTTCTACCTCATCAGCTCCTATATGGAAATATTCCGAAGGGAAGATTTCGACCATTTCATCAATGATAGATTGCACAAACTGATAGTTTTCCGGACGCGAGGGACAGATAGGATAAGAGAATTCTTCTCCCCATCCGGCTTCTCCCGTGCACGACAACTCGGGATAGACTTTGATAGCCGCCGAGAAATGACCTGGCATGTCAATTTCGGGTACAATATCGATCCCTCTTTCCAACGCATAACTCACCAAGCCTTTCATCTCTTCTTGTGTATAATGACCACCATATTGCGAACCATTTCTCACAAAACGGGGGATCTATCTCGTAGTTATAATCCTGTTGGGAAAGTTCTACGCATCTCTTGTCATATTCGTCAAAGTCGCGCCAGCTGCCTTCCTGCGTCAGCAAAGGATATTTTTCACTTCGATGCGCCAGCCCTGATCGTCCGTCAGATGCAAGTGAAGCTTGTTTATCTTGTAGAAAGACAAACAGTCTATCACCTTTTTCAGATAATCAACCGTAAACATGTGGCGGACTACATCGATATGAAATCCGCGCCAATCATATTTGGGAGCATCTTTTATATCGACCATCGGAAGATATTTAGCACTTCCGGAAGTGAAGAAATTTTGCTTGTTCGAGCGCTTGTCTCAATGTCTGGATTCCCCAGAGAAGTCCGGTTTCCGTTGAATAATAAACGCAGGCTCCCTCTTTGGTAACGGTGAGCCGGTAAGCCTCTTTGCCAAATCCGATTCCTGTTTCACACGGATAAAGGCACGATCGTTGGAGGCATCACTGACGGAAAGAGAAAGTTTCTCTTCCAGGGTGGATTTCAACAGTTGCGACGTAGAAGCCGGAATATTCTGGCTGACAGTTACATTCTGCGGAAGAGAGACAACCGATTCTTTATAATCAACTCTTTCCGGCAAAGGCATTACCGACAGGCGGGTGGGCACCTCGCTCCGGGTAGTTCGCGTTATCATTATCATTGCACGACAACGATGTGATCGCACCTATTCCCAACAAGAATAATATTCCGGTTCTTTTTATCTTATCATAGTTCATAACTTATCTACTTTTGTGGATTAATTTACTTTGAGAGTGCTTGTTACACTCTCTTTATTTAAATAAAACAGTTTCGCTTTCACAACGGAAGCATCACAGGCTACGGGCTTTCCAAAGTTCCGAACGAAGGGTCGGTTCCGTGCCATCGGTCGTATAGCGTATTTCACCTCCCCGGATAGGGGTACTGGCATGGAGTTGCCCTTCTTTGATGCAAAGTCCGGGATGAGGTAAACGGAAATTGATACTTCGGGACGCCCAGTGAGGCATTTCTTTCTCACTCACTTTGGAGTAGAACAGGCCCAGTTCTTTATTGAAAGCCTGACGTTCTTTCTCTCCTGTTAAAGTGCTCCAGGCGGGAAAAGCGTTCCAACCGCGTTCCACCAATCCGAGGATTTTGGGGGAAGGTGTAATATTCCACCCATTCAAAATCACGGATGGTTTCAGCAAATAATTGTGCCTGCACTCCTGGATATGTTCCTTTCCGGAAGCGGTCAAAGTCGTTTTTCCCTTTCCTGCGATGTCCGGATCGACCGGATTGCCTGCCATATCGGTACGCGAAGAGCGATAGATGTGATATGGAAGCATGGAAAAGCCTTTAGATTCATCCACATATCCGGCCCACGAGAGCCCTCTTTCGTCGGGATGAGCGTCATAGGCCAAATCCAGATAAAAATTGTTCACGTTGCAGAGAATCACCGGATATCCTTTGTTGGCTATCTGGTAAGGTATTTCATCCGCTTCCCATTCGGGAACCGTATTCCAGCAATACACTCCTGCTGCAAGTTGGTTCAAATGCCGATCGGTTGCTTCCGGATGTCCCAACGCTACTTCCTGCCAGCCGCTGAATTGCAAATGATGTTGTTGCAGATAGTCTGCCATCTTCGTAATATAGTATTCAGACAGTTCGTGGGCACTTGTCATCCCGTTTTCATCCATAAACGTCCGGCAGACAGGAGAACCCATCCAGGCTCCTTCGGGTACTTCATCGCCACCTAAATGAATCGTAGTCAAAGGTACCTCCGCTTCCTCATACATGGCTATCAACTCACGAATCACTTTTTCCATAAACCGGTATGTAGAAGGCAATGCTACATTCATGACATTATCCGTATAAGACTGCGCGGAAACATAACGGGAAGTGTCTTGTGCGTCACTTAATAAATATTCGTTGGCCTTTTCAGGGGCAGTATTCACATACTTATGATAGCGCGCTTTCATGGACACGATTGCCGCACGGGCATGTCCCGGAGACTCAATCTCCGGAATCACACGCACATGTCTTTGAGCTGCATAACGCAATAAATCGATAAATTCTTCACGGGTGTAATATCCGTTGCCGGAGGTAGCTGCAGACGGATCATAGTTGCCATCGTAGCCCGGATATAAACATTCCAGTTCATCCGTGGTATGTCCCCGGCGTGCGCCAACCGAGGTCAATTCTTCCAAGCCGGGAATCTCCAGACGCCAGCCTTCATCATCCGAAAAATGGAAATGCAGTACGTTCAGTTTATAAGAAGATATTACATCTACCAGCTTTTTCAGATGTTCAACAGTCGTAAAGTTCCTGAGCAATATCGAGCATTTGCCCGCGATACGGCAAGTCGGGATAATCGCGGATGGAGAGAGCTTCCAAACGAAACGGCTTTTCCTGACCTTTCAACAGGGAGAGCAAGGTTTGCGTCCCATTGAAAATGCCGTGTGACGTAGGAGCTGAAATATTTATCAGCCCGTTTCCCGTATCAATCCGATAATATTCGCCGTTCACTGCTGTTTCCCGTTCCGGCAAATAATCCAGATGAACTGTTACCGGTGCTTCGGATACAACTTCCAGGCCATGGATGGTTGCCAGCTTTTCTTTCAGTAATTCAGCTTCGTTGGCAAAATCGGGATGGAAAGTCAGTTTTTACTTTATTTTCTATAGCAAAACCCTCTTTGCCGGTAGCCGGCACCGCTTCTTTCACTGACGGAAAAATATCAGTTTGCTGCAACTGGGCTGTAGTCTCCAACGCCAAATTCGAAGCATATATCTTATCAGGTGCGGGATACCAGTCTTCTGTCTCCATTCCTTGTAGCGGCTGTATGGTCAGTTCGACAGGCAAGGGAGTACCTTGCTTGCCGCCTGCCTGACTCACCCAGTAAGTACCTTCGGGAGCATGTGACAGTTTTTTCAGTCCGTTGGTACAACAGAATTTGACGGTCAACGAATCTCCCGGAGCCAGTGGTTGAAAATTTTCTGCCGGATACATCCGGAAGAAGTTCGCATTCACCACTTCCACTTTGACCGGAGCAGACTCTTCCTGCAGAATCTCACGAGGCAACTGCGAATAATAGATGCTCCAGTCCTTTCCCAAAGGAGCATCTGATATATTCTTCAAGATAAAATGAGTTCTCATAGTAGCCGGGCTGTACTTCGGCAGCTCCCATCTCCCAAGTCAATGACACGGGGGGCTTTCGCCCCGTCAGCCGATTTACAGCCGGTCATGAACAGCAGGAGACACAGACTTCCCCCTATCGTATATAGTATATTCCTCATAGGCTTTCCTATTTTTCTATATATCACTCTTTCAGACATTAATCACTCAATCGTTCGATGTGCAATGTTTCTTTGCCTACTCCCTGCGAAGCGTCGAAAGTCAGACGATAATAGCCAGGTACGAAGCCGTCGCCACTCGTTATTCCATTGGAAGCCGATAGTTCAATTCCATCCGTATCGCCGGACAATGAACCCTCTTGCAGTACCATACCTTTATCTTTATTCCATTGCAAATCGCTGTAAATTTCAATTTCGAAGGATTCCCATTCATGAGTGTTACTCAAATACACGGTAGTTTGATATTTTTGTTCACCAATCGGCACAATATATCCCAACTGTGATATATCTTCCAAATTCCAGCCTCCGCTATTATATGCTTCATTCCAGACGGGTGCGCATGTAAATCCGTGTCCTACCAACCAGAAACAAGTAGGGTGCGGTATCACTCATCCGTGCAGCCCAAATATAATTGAATTTAGAAGAATAGTATATTTCCCAAGTTCCCGATTTGCGCAGGAAGGTAAACTTACCATTGTCCGGATTATAACTAAAAGAAGTCGCGGTTGTAAGCATGTTCCACATCTTCAAATCCACTCATTTCAAATTCTTCCCCTTGCGTAAAGCCAATCTGGGCACGGAAAAATCCTTCACTGGCTATCAACTCGGTTTCTTTAATTTTCAGGTTCTTCTGGAAACCGACGACACCCAGTTTAAAAGTCATCACGTCGAAAGTGATCTGTTCAACAAACCAATCCCGGTAATCAAAAGCAAAGCTGGGTCCCGACGCTTCAATAAGGACTGCCGTATTGCTTGCTTCGGCAGCTCCCCAAATCAGTTTTTGCATCGTCCAATGATGCTGCGCTAGAGATCTTTCCGGATAGTTCCATCGGATAACCCTCTTCCGAATCGGAAACTTCCGTAAGGTACAGGTAAGGATTGTCCTCACTCCGGTTCATTTCTACCACCTCACCGTTATAGTGAAGATAAAGCACTTCGGGAATCTGCGGACGGGTTATATGGAAATCAAATGTTTGAGTGACTTCACTACCTTCCACATTAATGGCTGTCAGAATCACCTTCGCTTCCTGATTCTCTTCAAGTCCGGCTTCAAACGGGATATAAATCCCTTTTTTCAACAATCGAAACATCAGTGCCTTTCGTACGGATCGACTGCGAACTGACCAAAGTTTCACCTGTCATCAATTTCACTTCCAGCGTAGACAAAGGAGTCTGCGGATCGTGAATCTTCACAGAAAAATAAAGAGAATCGGCAGCAGGTGTCTGATCGGTAGTTGAGAATTGCAGTTCCGATATTTCGGGACACGAATATGGATACGTCACCCGGCCATCTTCTTCGCTGCATGAAGCCAGCCAACAAACAGTCAGCCCCAGCAGCCATAAAAACAGATTATTGTGTTTCATCATTTTTTCCTTTTTAAAGTTTTACGTTCCTCTTTTCATTAATAGCCTTCATTTTGAGTCAGATTGGTGTTCTTATCTTTCTCTCTTGAGGAATCGGCCACAACTGCCGAAAAAGCCTGCAAACCTGCAAACAGCAATCTGCCGTCTTTGTCTTTATGCTTCTGCATCACTTCCAGCAAACGATTATTGCGTACCAGGTCGAACCAGCGCTGACCTTCCATATACAACTCTAATTGGCGTTCGTTCTCTACCGCCAGGCGTCCTCTGGCCTGCCCCATATTTTCATCTAGAGAAGAAGGAGCAAAACCGGCACGCTCTCTAATGCTGTTTACAATCCGGATGGCTTCCGGGGTGCGGTCCAACTCTACCAGTGCTTCGGCTTTCAACAGCAGTATATCTGCCAACCGCATCAAAATGATATTGGAAGTCTTCTCGCGAATCTTATAAGACAACGGGTAACTGTCTGCCGGCCAATAGGTATCATAAGGCACTGATTTCCAAAGAATACTGGATGCATAACGGGTATCTTTCTCTTTGTCAAATTTAGCAACCAGATCATGAGTAGGTGTACAATAACGTCGCCAGGTTACTGATCCGTCATCTTCTTTCAGCAATACCCAATAAGCCCAGTTGGGAGCATCGGAGGTGTAATAGACTTCAAAGATACTTTCGGAAGAGAATTTCTTGTCGGGTTGCCACAACTCGTCAAAATTGCTGACCAGCGTATAGCCTTCTGCTATTACTTTGTCACAAGCCTCAACCACTTTGGTATAGTCGCGTGTTGATTTCTCCCCTCTCGTTGCTAACACTTTGGCACGTAAAGCATAGGCTGCTCCCTTGGTTGCCTGGAAAATTCCTTTATTCTTGCTTACCAGGTAACGAATGGTATTTTCTTCATTCAGATCATCCAGTATCTGGTCGTATATTTTATCTGCGACAGAACGTTCAGGATACATCACCGGATACCATTTATCGAGGTTTTCGGCTGTAATGGTCGGAATCAAATCCAGCACCATCGGAGCGTCACCCCATAAACGGACGATATCGAAATAGGCCCATGCGCGCAAGAACTTGGCTTCTGCAATAACACGATTACGTTCTTCTGCTACAGTAGAGGCAGGATCCATCATTTTCGTATTTTCAATCACACTGGTTGCAGTGCCCGCCATCGAATAATACTGTGACCAGACCAGTTCTACTTTATAATTGGTAGAGGTCAGTTTCAACAAATCAAACTCCTGTTCGGCCACACCGTCTCCGCCGATATAACAATTATCGGACTGCACATCTCCAATAGTATAATTTTCCGACTGGAATATATCTGCTTTAAAAACTCTCATACGCACCCTGCAACTCGGCCTGTGCATCTGCCAGACTTCCATATTTAGACTCCTGATCTTCCGTTCCGGTACCTTCCTGCATAAAATCCGATTGCGGTTTCTCATCTAGGAAACTACTGCATGAAACGACTAATGTACAGAGTACGACATACGCTAACTTTATTATGTTTTTCATTTTCGCAGCTATTAAAATTCAATATTCAAACCAAAAATTACCGCCCTCGATTGAGGATAAGTACCATAGTCCACCCCTTGAGCAACGGAGTCTCCGCCAAAAGCATTTACTTCAGGATCGTATCCTTTGTATTTTGTCAACGTGAAAAGATTCTGTCCGGTGACGTAAGCCTGCAATCTGGACAGATGTATCTTATTCAACCATTTCTTAGGAAAATTATAGGATAAAGTGACTGTTTTCAAGCGCAGGTAAGATCCGTCTTCTACAAAACGGGAGGAGTTGTGATTGTTCTCTGTATTACCAACGCGGGGGACATTGGTAATCATACCCGGTCGTTTCCAACGATCCAATACACGAACCGACTGGTTTCTAAAGTCTGTCATGCCTTCCATATCAATACGCGATGCATTAAAAATCTTATTGCCCTGACTTCCCTGCAAGAATACAGACAGGTCGAAACCGGCATACGAAAATGTATTCGTCATACCGTAAATGAACTTGGGCTGGGCATTTCCCAAAGTAGTGCGATCTTCCGGATCGATAAAACCGTTACCATTCAAGTCACGATAGATAATATCTCCGGTTTCCGGATCGACGCCTTCTGATATATATCCAAAGAATGTTCCCAATGGAAGACCTTCTTTCAGGATGACAGCTTTCTCCTTGATTCGTACATTTCAGCATAATAATAAACTTTATTCAAACCGAGCTTCGTCAGCTTATTCCGGTTGAAAGATATATTGAAATCGGTATTCCACTGAAAGTTACCTTTAAAATTCTGGGAAGAGAGAGTGAACTCCATACCTTTATTCACCATCTCACCGTCGTTTCTTGTCACACTGCTCGGCACCACATTCTCCGGCAGGCTGACTGTCAATAGTAAATCGGTGGTCTTTTTGTAGTAAAGCATCAACCGAGAAGGATAAGCGGGAATCAAACATGGTCAGGTCGAGTCCCAGATTCCATTGGCTTGTTTTTTCCCAAGTCAGTTCTTTATTGGCTGCCGAACTGGGTCTGATGGCAAGTCCCGGATATAAATTACCTTCTGAAACCGGCAGTTTACTAGCACTCATGGAAGCCATGTAAGCGTAGTTTCCAAAACCGCCCTGGTTACCGTTCATACCCCATCCGGCACGTAGCTTCAAATCGGTTACGATGTCTTTGCAAAGGTTGCATAAACTTTTCGCCTGAAATTCTCCAACCTGCAGAAACAGAAGGGAAAAGTACCCCAACGATGTCCCGGGGCAAAACGGGAAGAACCGTCGGCACGGAAGTTGACCGTCAGCAAATAACGGCTGTCATAATTGTACGCTATACGACCTAGAAAAGAGGCCAGCGTCCATGCGGAGGCGGAAGAGCCACAAGCGTCTTTATCCAACTGATTGGCGGCACTGATGGAATGAATATCAGGATAAGACTCTGCCAGATCGAAACCAGCCATCCAGGATGCGTTATATTGTGCACGCTGCTGGGTAGCCCCTCCCAAAATAGAAAGGTTATGTTTGTTGAATGAACAATCATAGGTCAGCAAATTTTCAAAAAGCCATTCAAAGTTTCGTGAGAAACTCTCTTCCACACGTCCTTTTGTACCCCGTCCGTCCGAAGTTGAAATCGGGTCCAGATAGTAGTCCCAATGTTCATTGGTCAGTTCAATGCCAAAAGTGGTTTTAAACTTCAGTCCTTTGAATATGTCAACTGTGAAGCCGAGTGAACCATTTATATGGTCTGTATTCGTGTTACTATCTGCAGCATTGGCAGCCAGCGGATTCAGAATACGTGCACCGTAAGCCTGTTCGTCATATTCGTTCGGATCATACGGATTCCATTCTGCATAAACGGAGGAGTATTCACAACGGATAAGATGGAACCGGCACGCAAAGAACTACGGCTTTCGTTCACCCATTGTCCGCCTGTATGCGAATATGCAAAATTGAGTGCCATCTTTAGCCATTTGGTCTGCTCACTATCCAGGTTTGCACGGAAATTATACCGATTGAAATGTGCTTTTTCCACGATACCCTGTTCGTCGGAATAACCTCCGGAAACAAAATATTGCAGTTTCTCGGTTCCATTTGCCACAGACAACTGATAGTTCTGATTGACACCCGTACCGAAGAATAAATCAGTCCAGTCCACATAGCGCGTTTCACTTTCGGGGATATTGGGGGCAACATCCGAAACTGCTTTCAAGTCTTTCATCAAGTCTTTATATTGTTCTGTATTCAACGCATCTATTTTTTTCCCTAATTTAGAGAAACCCACATAAGCACTCATTTTTCACTTGCGGTGCACCGATCTTTCCTCTTTTAGTCGTAATCAACACTGCTCCGTTTGCCGCACGTGCTCCGTAAATAGCTGCCGATGAGGCATCTTTCAGAATTTGCATGCTTTCAATATCATTCGGACTGATATTCGAAATGTCATCCGACGGCAAACCGTCCACCACATACAACGGTTCATTGGATGCCTGTACCGAAGTGGCTCCTCTCACCCGGATTGTCACTCCGAACCCGGCATACCCGATGGCTGCACAACTTGAATACCGGCTGCTTTTCCCTGAATGGCTTGTGCGGCTGTCATGATCGGACGTTCTTCAATATCTGCCGTAGAAACCACAGATACTGCCGTCGTAATATCTTTCCGTTTCATAAAACCGTATCCCACCACGACAACTTCTTCCAGCACTTGCGAATCTTCGCTCAATGACACATTATAGACGTTCTGTTTATTGACCGTATGAGATTGGGAAACATAACCGATATAGGAGAAACTGATTTTTGCCCCCACAGGAGCTTCCAAAGAGAAACGACCGTCTATATCGGTAGCGGTTCCAATATTCTCTCCCTCCACTCTCACTGTGACACCAATCAAGGGTTCTCCCCTCTCCTCGGCCCCACAACACCGGTTATTGTTTTCTTATCTCCTTTCTGGGGGGGCGTTCTGTTCACTTTTCAGAGTAAGCACCACTTGCTTACCCGATTCTATTTTATAACTAATAGATGATCCTTTGAAAACTTTTTCTAAAACCGCATCAATACTTTCATTACTCACTGTCAATGAAATTTTTTGATCTAATCCGGGAAGCTTATCCGTATAAAAAAAGCTGTAATCAGCCTTCTTTTCAATCACTCGTATCGTCTGGCGTATCGTCTGATTCTTCACAGAGAAAGTGATCTGCGCACTTGCCTCTTGAGACACAAACAACAAGATACAACTGAACATAACAAGCCTGAATATGATATGTAATTGTTTTCTCATTAGTAATTAGCTTTAAATTCTTTAAAAATATAAGTCTGAAAATTAGACTTTTTATTATCTTTGTAAAATCGTGAAGCAAAAAGGATTCCCTTTCCCTTATCCGCATAAGGAAAATTTCTTTTTTACTATCATGTATAAACCGTATTTGATTTCGGGGTGGAATTATGCTGCTACATAATTCTACCCTCTTTATTTTATTATGAGGTGTCTTCCATAAATTGTCCTTTTTTAGTTAATACTACTTCCTATTCTCACCGTATCTCCTTCTAACTTATAGGTTAAAGGATAAGTAAGGCTTATAATGTAAAAATACATTATGCAAGCTACTGTTCCGGATGGTTCCGGAAAATAGCACGTTCTTCAGTTTCTCGGAGTCAAACACGACTTTCACTCCGTACATCCGCTCCAGCGTAGTCGCGATCTCCGCTAAAGAGGATGAATTAAAAATCAACATATTGTTCCGCCAAAAGTCGATTTCACGCATATCCGAGATGGGCGATTTAGTAAATGTCTGCTTGTTCTTATGGTATTCTACCTTCTCCCCGGGTTTCAACAAGGTTACGTCCGTTTTATTAGAAACCTTGACGCTTCCTTCTGCCAGCAGTGTTGTGACAGAAATGATCGTCACAATAGCCTTTCACCATCAAAGGTGGTTCCCAACGCTTCTATCTCCAGATCATTGCAGCAGACGATAAAACGTTTATCTTTGTTTTTCGCCACTTCGAAATAGGCTTCTCCGTCCAAATAGATTTTCCGGTCGGATTTGTTGTACTCCGCATCATAAGAAAGATGAGTAGCCGAATTTAACCAGACTTTCGTTCCATCGGGCAAAGTCAGGTTCGCTTTCTGCCCGTAATCTACTGCCACCATGAAAGGGTCCTGTGACACCTTATTCATGTGTTCTACCCCAAAGTAAGTGGCCAGTCCCAAACAAACCGGTAATAAGATAGTGGCTGCCACCTTATATATAATAGGTTGCCAGCGCCGTTTCTTCGGAGATAGTATCTTGGGCTCATCCAGATTCCTCTGCAGATGGTTCCACATTTCTTCTTCCACTATCTTATCTATTTCGACAGCTGCTTCTTTCACATCTGCTCGCAAAGCGAATTAAACTCATCACGAATCCCCGGTTTGCGAATCCATTCAATAAGTATCCTTCTTTCTTCAGAAGAGGCCTCCTTTTTGAAGAATTTTTCCAATAGTACTATGTAATCGTGTTGCTCCATAATTTTCCTGTTCTATTTATACTAGTCTTGAGAGACAGAAAAGGACTACAGAGAAATCGAAATAGTTCAGATATTAACTTTTATTAAAACTTCTATATTAGATATCATGTAAGAAGAGAGAGACTGAAAAGGCAATTATTCCCAGTTTGTCACGCAAGAAATCCAAAGAACGATGTACCTGTGTAGCAACAGTCTTTTCGGATATATCCAACTGTTCAGCTATCTCACGATAGTTCAGCCCGGATTTCCAGTAGAGCATAAAAACTTCCCGACGGGCAGGAGGCAGTTCTTCCAAAAGTTTCAGGATATATTCTTCCAAAAATAAATAATCCAACTCTTCATCTATCTCTACGGATTCGTCAGATGACTCATTCGCAAGCCTGTCTACATAATTTTGAAGCAGGAGTTCGCGCCTTTACGTAATGGTATACCATATTTTGGGATATCTTAAAAAGATAGCCGTCAAAATTCCCTTCCAGATCGATATTAAGCCGCTTCTCCCAGATATGGAGAAAAATATCTTGTGTGATATCTTTCGCCACCCCGGCATTGCTCACCATAGAAAGGACAAAACTGTAAATGCGAGCATTGTATGCACGATACAACGCTTCAAAAGCATTTTTATTTCCTTCCTTCAATAATTGAAGTTGTTGGGTGGTAATCATTATAAAATAAGGTTAAATCATATATCGATTCAAAAATAGCGAAATAACTAAAGCCGACAACCAAAGCACTTGTTAAAATTTCAATAAATCAATATCATAGCATTTAAAAGGGAATAGAATACAAAAACACATCCTTGACATATCATATCATAAATTCAGCCATTTTGCTATAAAATTAATAGAAATTACCAATCAACAGCAACAATTTCTAACTTTTATTCCTACATTTGCAGCCAATTGATAACTTATTAACAAATTACATATATACCATGGCTAAAATAACGAAAGAAGCAGCCTTGCTCTACCACTCGCAAGGCAAACCGGGTAAGATTGAAGTAGTACCCACCAAGCCTTACAGTACACAAACCGATCTTTCTCTCGCCTACTCTCCGGGCGTTGCAGAACCGTGCCTCGAAATTGAGAAAAACCCGCAAGATGCATATAAATATACAGCAAAAGGCAATCTGGTAGCTGTCATTTCTAACGGTACAGCCGTACTCGGACTGGGCGATATAGGCGCATTGAGCGGCAAACCTGTAATGGAAGGTAAAGGTCTGCTTTTCAAAATTTACGCGGGCATCGACGTTTTCGACATCGAAGTGGATGAAAAAGATCCAGAGAAATTCATTGCGGCAGTGAAAGCAATCGCCCCAACCTTTGGAGGTATCAATTTGGAAGACATCAAGGCGCCCGAATGTTTTGAAATCGAACGTCGCCTGAAAGAAGAACTCGATATACCTGTCATGCACGACGATCAGCACGGTACTGCTATTATCTCCAGTGCCGGTTTGGTGAATGCCCTGCAAGTGGCCGGAAAGAAAATCGAAGATGTAAAAATCGTTGTGAACGGTGCCGGTGCATCTGCAGTATCTTGTACTAAATTGTATGTGTCACTGGGTGCACGTCTCGAAAACATCGTCATGCTGGATAGTAAAGGCGTTATCAGCAAGGCGCGCACGGATCTGAACGAACAGAAAAGATTTTTTGCAACCGACCGCACGGATATTCACACGCTGGAAGAAGCAATCAAAGGTGCAGATGTATTCCTCGGCCTGTCGAAAGGAAATGTGTTAAGCCAGGATATGGTGCGCAGCATGGCTCCGATGCCGATTGTGTTCGCATTGGCCAACCCGACACCGGAAATCTCTTACGAAGATGCCATGGCAGCACGTCCTGACGTACTGATGGCTACCGGACGTTCCGACTATCCGAACCAGATTAATAATGTAATCGGTTTCCCGTATATCTTCCGCGGTGCTTTGGATACTCACGCTAAAGCTATCAACGAAGAAATGAAGATTGCAGCCGTACACGCTATCGCCAACCTGGCAAAACAGCCGGTACCCGATGTAGTCAATGCGGCATACCACGTGAACAACCTCTCTTTCGGTGCGGAATACTTTATCCCGAAACCGGTAGATCCACGCCTCATCACCGAAGTTTCCTGCGCAGTGGCAAAAGCTGCCATGGAAAGCGGAGTGGCTCGCACGGAAATCAAAGACTGGGACGCTTACTGTGTTCACCTGCGCGAATTGATGGGCTACGAATCCAAACTGACCCGCCAACTGTATGATACTGCCCGCCGCTCACCGCAACGTGTCGTATTTGCCGAAGGTATCCACCCGAATATGCTGAAAGCTGCCGTTGAAGCAAAAGCCGAAGGTATCTGTCATCCTATCTTATTAGGAAACGACGAAGCTATCGGAAAACTGGCAGAAGAAATGGAGCTTAGCCTGGAAGGTATATTGAAATCGTCAATCTCCGTCACCCGGACGAATCGGAACGCCGCGAACGTTACTCACGCATTCTTGCAGAAAAACGTGCACGCGAAGGCTTTTTACTTATGAAGAAGCCAACGATAAAATGTTCGAACGCAACTACTTCGGTATGATGATGGTGGAAACAGGAGATGCAGACGCATTCATCACCGGACTTTATACAAGATATAGCAATACGATCAAAGTGGCAAAAGAAGTGATCGGCATCCAACCGGGCTTCAAACACTTCGGTACAATGCATATCCTGAACTCCAAGAAAGGTACTTACTTCTTGGCAGACACATTGATTAACCGCCACCCCGATACGGAAACATTGATTGATATCGCCAAACTGTCCGATAAAACAGTTCGCTTCTTCAATCACACGCCGGTTATCTCAATGTTGTCATACTCCAACTTCGGTGCTGATACTGCAGGTAGCCCTGTGAAAGTGCACGAAGCTGTTGCCCACATGCAGGAAGAATATCCGGAACTGGCTATTGACGGCGAAATGCAGGTAAACTTTGCCATGAACCGCGCGCTGCGCGATGCCAAATATCCGTTTACCCGCCTGAAAGGAAAAGATGTAAATACATTGATTTTCCCGAACTTGAGTTCAGCAAACGCCGGTTACAAACTGTTGCAGGCAATGGACCCGGATACGGAATTCATCGGCCCTATCCAGATGGGATTGAACAAACCTATTCACTTCACCGATTTCGAAAGTTCCGTCCGTGACATTGTGAATATCACAGCCGTAGCCGTGATCGATGCCATCGTTGACAAAAAGAAAAGAGGAGGTAAATGAAACGTCCGTTATCCAAATCACAAATAGTTTGCATCAGCCTGCTTTGGTTGGCGCTTTGCTATCTAGTTCTGACAAAAAGCCGAACGAATTGACGGGATGACGATAGTAATGCTTGTCATTTCGGCAGCATTAGTATTTATTCCTGTCTATAAGTCGATCAAAAAAGAACAAATAAACATATCTTTTTTCCTATTTTTAATGCGATAAAATATCAAATTTGATGTTTTATCGCATTTTTCTTTATAAAATGTTTGCTAGTTCAATTTTTATCTTTACTTTTGCAACCGAAAATAAATATCCGATGTACCCATACGCAGATGTGCAAATCTGCTATATAGCACAAAAAAGCACATAGTCGAGCGGTATATTAGCAAATTGTCAAAATTAGCACATTATTTATATCAACCAATTAAAGAAAAAAAAGATTATGAATGCAGCAAAGGTATTAGACGATCTGAAAAGAAGATTTCCCAATGAACCGGAGTATCATCAAGCAGTAGAAGAAGTACTTTCTACTATTGAAGAAGAATACAACAAACACCCGGAGTTTGATAAAGTAAACTTGATCGAACGTTTGTGTATTCCCCTGATAGAGTATATCAGTTCCGCGTGACTTGGATGGATGATAAAGGTAATATTCAGACCAATATGGGCTACCGTGTTCAGCACAACAACGCTATCGGCCCGTACAAAGGCGGTATCCGTTTCCACGCATCTGTAAACCTTTCAATCCTGAAATTCCTTGCCTTTGAACAGACATTCAAAAACTCACTGACTACGCTGCCGATGGGTGGTGGTAAAGGTGGTTCCGACTTCTCCCACGTGGTAAGTCAAACGCTGAAGTAATGCGCTTCGTACAGGCATTCATGCTGGAACTGTGGCGTCACATCGGTCCCGAAACTGACGTACCTGCCGGTGACATCGGTGTTGGTGGCCGCGAAGTAGGATTCATGTTCGGCATGTACAAGAAAACTGGCTCACGAATTTACCGGAACATTCACTGGCAAAGGCCGTGAATTCGGTGGTTCGCTGATCCGTCCGGAAGCTACCGGCTACGGTAACATCTACTTCCTGCTGGAAATGCTGAAAACCAAAGGTACTGACCTGAAAGGTAAAGTATGTCTCGTTTCCGGTTCGGGTAACGTAGCTCAATATACCATCGAAAAAGTGATCGAACTGGGCGGTAAAGTAGTAACTTGCTCCGACTCTGACGGTTACATCTACGATCCGGACGGTATCGACCGCGAAAAACTGGATTACATCATGGAACTGAAGAATCTGTACCGTGGACGTATCCGTGAATACGCAGAGAAATACGGCTGCAAATATGTAGAAGGAGCTAAACCTTGGGGTGAAAAATGTGATATCGCTCTTCCTTCTGCAACTCAGAACGAATTGAATGGCGACCACGCCCGTCAGCTGGTAGCAAACGGTTGTATCGCTGTATCTGAAGGAGCTAACATGCCTTCTACTCCGGAAGCTATCAAAAAGTATTCCAGGATGCAAAAATCCTTTATGCTCGGGTAAAGCTGCTAACGCCGGTGGTGTATCTGTATCAGGTCTTGAAATGACTCAGAACTCTATCAAATTAAGCTGGAGCGCTGAAGAAGTAGACGAAAAGCTGAAGAGCATCATGAAGAATATCCACGAAGCTTGCGTTCAGTACGGTACAAGAAGCTGACGGATATGTAAACTATGTGAAAGGTGCTAACGTAGCCGGATTCATGAAGGTGGCGAAAGCTATGATGGCACAAGGTATCGTATAATCAGCAAAAGTATATATAAGCTATAGTTTATTTAAAAGCTCCCGTCTTCCGTGAAGGAAGTGCGGGAGTTTTTTTCATGCAATAAAAAGATGTACGACACCCGGGTGTCAGCACAATAATCTTTGTAGAAAAATAAATAGCAGACAATACACACACAATTCATAGTTATTCTCTATCTTTAGATAGAAATTATCTGTTTGACAAGCGAGCAAAAGAAGCCTATCTTTGTTATATATTATAAACCCCGGATGAAAGAATAAAAGGAAACAGTCTGCTTATACTTGTATCCGACTAAAAAATCTATTTATGGAAAAGAAAAAACTCACTGCTGCGAACGGTCGCCCTATCGCTGACAATCAAAATTCGCAAACCGCAGGTCAACGCGGGCCTGTCATGTTACAAGATCCCTGGCTTATCGAGAAGCTTGCTCATTTTGATCGTGAAGTGATTCCGGAAAGACGTATGCACGCCAAAGGCTCGGGAGCTTTCGGAACATTTACCGTCACGCATGACATCACGAAGTACACCCGTGCAGCTATCTTCAGCGAAGTCGGAAAGCAAACAGAATGTTTCGTCCGTTTTTCTACCGTAGCCGGAGAGCGTGGAGCTGCAGATGCCGAACGCGATATCCGTGGTTTTGCTATGAAATTCTATACGAAGAAGGTAACTGGGATTTGGTCGGTAACAATACCCCCGTGTTTTTCTTACGTGACCCGCTCAAATTCCGGATCTGAATCATGCCATCAAACGCGACCCTAAAACCAATATGCGCAGTCCCAACAGCAACTGGGATTTCTGGACGCTTTTACGGAAGCATTTACATCAGGTAACTATCATCATGAGTCCTCGCGGTATCCTTATTCCTATCGCCACATGCACGGATTCGGCAGTCATACTTATAGTTTTATCAATGCAGAAAACCAACGTATCTGGGTTAAATTCCATCTGCGTACCTTGCAGGGTATCAAGAATCTGACAGACCAGGGAAGCAGAAGCAATAGTTGCTAAAGATCGCGAATCTCATCAACGTGATCTCTTCGAGAGCATCGAAAAGGGCGATTATCCGAAATGGTTATTCCAGATTCAGTTAATGACGGAAGAAGAAGCGGACAATTATCGCATCAACCCGTTTGACTTGACTAAAGTATGGCCGCACAAAGATTTTCCTCTGCAAGATGTCGGTATCCTTGAACTGAACCGCAACCCGGAAAATTATTTTTGCTGAAGTGGAACAGGCTGCTTTCAACCCGATGAATATAGTAGACGGTATCGGTCTGTCTCCCGACAAAATGTTGCAGGGACGTTTGTTCTCGTATGGTGACGCACAACGTTATCGTCTAGGAGTGAATGCAGAACAAATCCCCGGTCAACAAGCCTCGTTGTCCTTTTCCACGCCTATCATCGTGACGGTGCTATGCGCGTAGACGGAAACTACGGTGACACTAAAGGTTATGAACCAAACAGTTACGGCGAATGGCAGGATTCTCCTACTATGAAAGAACCGCCTCTCAAAGTTACCGGTGAAGTTTACAACTACAATGAACGGGAATATGATGACGATTATTATAGCCAACCGGGCGACCTATTCCGACTGATGCCAGCTGAAGAACAACAATTATTGTTCGAAAACACAGCTCGTGCTATGGGAGACGCGAACTATTTATCAAACAACGTCATGTACGCAACTGCTACAAAGCCGATCCTGCATATGGAACAGGAGTTGCCAAAGCGCTGGGTATTGACTTACAAGAGGCTTTGAAAGAATAATCTGCTATCACTTTCCTCTACAGGTACTCCTTCTTCCCCAAAGAAAGAGTACCTGTTTTCTTATACCCCATAAGGTATAATTCATAAATCTACAACTAAATTTATACCCTAAAAAAGGGTGTAAAATAGAAAATTTACATTATCTTTGTACCCTAAAGGGTATAATATGAACGATAAATCATTATCAGAATACGTAAAGCTAATGCGTAAAGAACATAACTTGACCCAAGTAGAACTGTCCGAAAAATCAGGAGTCGGGTTACGTTTTGTACGCGAACTCGAACAGGGGAAACAGACTTTTGCGTCTTGATAAAGTAAATCAAGTGCTTAGTCTCTTTGGAACGGAAGTGGGTGTTGTACCAATAAGTAAATTCAACAAGCTATGAGACAAGCACTCATATACAACCAAGACCAGTTGGCAGGATTGCTTACAGAAGATGAAAATGGCTATACCTTTCAATATGATACAGCCTACATTAAATCCAGCGATGCGGAATCTATCAGCCTCACACTGCCAATCTCGGAAAAGCCATATACAAGTCTAATATTATTCCCATTCTTTGACGGTCTTATTCCTGAAGGCTGGCTTTTAGATATTGCTGAAAAAAGTTGGAAGATAAATCGACGTGACCGTATGTCACTACTGCTTGCCTGTTGCAAAGATTGCATCGGTGCAGTTAGTGTGATTCCCATCTTAAATAAAGAATAATGATGAGCAGATGCCTATATTGTTATCAGGAACTTGGCGAGGGAGAAACTGATTTTCACCCTCAATGCGGAAAGAAAATATTTGGGAGCAAAACAGTTCCTCTCCTACCTTATACAAAAGCGGATATTAAGCAACTTGCCGAACAAGTCATACGCTCACAAACCACACTTCCAGGAGCGCAAGCAAAATTGTCTCTCGATATATCATCGTCCCCCAACCAACCGCAACGCTTTACTATCGTTGGTTTATGGGGACGTTATATTCTCAAACCGCAAACGGAACAATTTAAATACATGCCTGAAGTTGAGGATTTAACGATGCATCTTGCCGAATTGGCTAAAGTGAACGTTGTCCCTCATTCATTGATTCGTTTTTGCCGATGGCGAATTGGCCTATATCACTAAACGCATAGATAGAACCGCAAAGGGTGAAAAGTTGCCAATGGAGGATATGTGCCAGCTCTCGGAACGCCTCACAGAGTATAAATATAAAGGCTCTTATGAAAAAGATAGCAAAGATAATTATGCAATATTCCTCTGTGCCAAAACTTGACGTAAGAAATTTCTGGGAACAAGTCGTTTTCTCATGGCTGACCGGAAATGCGGATATGCATCTGAAAAACTTTTCACTTTATAGTCAGCGTAAAGGCTATTATTCACTGCCCCCGGGATATGACATGCTCTCTACGGCACTCCTCATGCCGGAGGACACCGAAGAATTGGCTTTGACACTTAATGGAAAAAGACGCAAAATCAAGCGTTCTGATTTTGAAGTTGCCATGAATAGTTGCAGTTTAGAGAAAAAGATCATAGACAACCTATTTTCTAAATTTATCAAGGTTGCCGAGAAGTGGCTAGAGTTTATAGATATTTCTTTCTTGCCCAAAGAAATGAAGCAACAGTACAAGCTGATTATAACAAGGAAGTTAGATTTATTATAAAAACAGTGCTGGGATTTAAAAAAGAATAATTCATTTATAACATTAATTTTAAAAAGGCGCTAATTTTATTGAATTACTTAAGTGATGAAGTACTGCATTTCAAAAAAGGAAACTTAACTTTGCAACCAAGTTTTATAAAAGAGACTGAATTAGTAAACTAAAAAGGAAAATCAAATGAAAATTAAGACTTTAATAGCCTGTTTCATCTTTACATGTGCAATATCTTCCTGCATACAGGATGAAGCGCTAAACTCAGAAGCAGCCATTGATGTTTGTTCAGGCGATGATGTGCAATTGGCAAATATCGATGCAGATTCTAAAAGTAATCAATGTATATGTAAATAAAGGAGCCGACCTTTCCAAACAAAAATTAGAATTTACACTTCCACAAGGAGCTACAATTAAAGTAAATACTCCAATAACTGGAGATACTGAATCTACCTATGATTTCAGCGAAGAACCGCACTCCCGTAAATTCACTGTTACATCAGAAGACGGTCAATGGCAGCCTGTTTATACCGTTAATGTGATTTTAGCGGAATTACCTACCCTTTTCAAATTTGAAGAATTACTGACAACCTCCAGTGAATACGATACATTTTACGAATTTACACCTGCAACCTCACAAGAAATATCTAAAGTATTACAATGGTCAAGCGGTAATCCCGGTTTTAAATTAACGGGTATGGCTAATTCTAGAATAGATTACCCAACAGTACAAGTTGCAAATGGTTTTAAAGGTAAGGCTGTAAAGCTAGAAACTCGTAATACTGGAGATTTTGGTGCAATGGTAAAAATGTATATTGCTGCTGGAAATTTATTTATCGGGACATTTGAAGTAGAAAATGCACTGACAAATCCTAGAAAAGCAACGAACTTTGGTTTTCAATTTTATAAACATCCCATAGCACTTAAAGGATATTATAAATTTAAAGCTGGGGAAGTTTATTCTGTAGAAGGACAGCCACAAACCGGAAAAAAGGGACAAATGTGATATTTATGCTGTTATGTATGAGGCAGAAAATAATTCTATCATGCTTAATGGTGATAACGTATTTAACTCTGATAAATTGGTATTATTAGCACGAATAGAACCTGAAGATATTGTTGAATCAGATGAATGGAATGAGTTTACTATACATTTCGAATCAGTAAAAGGACGAGAAATTGACGATACGAAACTACAAAACGGTAAATATAAATTAGGTATTGTACTATCATCCAGCGTAGATGGCGCCTATTTTAGAGGAGCTGTCGGTAGCACTCTATACGTTGATGAGCTAGAACTTATTTGTAAAGAATAAAAAAACTAATACAATGAAAAAATATCAATCAATCAATATTATAGTTGTGCTGCTATTTGTAAGCATATTCGCAGCTCAAGCACAGCAAGAAAGAAATCAAGGTATCATCTGGTCTTATCTACATGGATGGGAATATGGAATAAAGGCCGGTTTTAGTATTGGTGGGACTTCGCCATTACCTCTACCAAAAGAAATCCGTAAAATTGATAGTTATGCGCCAGGAATCGCAATTTCAATTGAAGGTAATGCGACTAAGTGGTTCGATCCCAAATGGGGATGACTGTAGGAGTACGACTTGAAAATAAGAATATGACCACCGAAGCTACCGTAAAAAATTACGGTATGAAAATTATTAATACTAATGGTGGAGAATTACAAGGATTATGGACAGGAGGAGTAAAGACCAAAGTTAAAAATTCATATCTGACAATTCCGGTAGTTGCTAACTATAAGATAAGCAACCGTTGGAAATTGTCTGCAGGCCCATACATATCATACCTCATCGAAAGGGGATTCTCCGGACATGTATACGACGGTCATTTACGTACCCCAGACCAAACTGGCTCACGAGTAGTTTTCTCTGGGGAAAGCATATACCTATGATTTCTCCGAAAATCTCCGAAAATTCAATGGGGACTACAACTAGGCGGTGAGAATGGAGAGCATTTAAACATCTAAATGTATACGCCGACTTAACGTGGGGGTTGAATGATATTTTCAAAAAAAAGATTTTGATACAATCTCATTTGCCATGTATCCTATTTATTTGAATATAGGATTTGGATATGCATTTTAGTATATTGTTATATTAAACGATCCAAATATTGTGTCAATAAAAAACTACGAGAATTCTTCTCGTAGTTTTTTTCATTTATGTATGGGCTAAATCAATAAATACAGGAGTAGTGTCTAAGAAAAATGGACGTCTCAATAGACCAACACTCATAACATATAATTTAATTACGGTACATTCTTCATCTACACCTTAAACTTCATACCCTAGAATAACTATCAACAACTACAAAAATCCCTCCACTCATTTATTCTTCAGATGATAATAAAGAACAAGAGTGAAGGGAAATAAAAACTAAATTATATTTATTCTATATCTACTATTTTTCAGCTACAACTTTCACATTGTCCACTATCAAAGTACTCCCAGGTGCTCCACTAAATTTATCACCATTTTTACTAGAAGAAAATACAATAGCAAATCGATACTTTTTAGTAGGATCATAATCTTTCTCATAGTTCAAAGTAAGGGTAATATCTTTATAATCTTCTTGGACACCACTAGAGAATGTTGCCATTGCTATAACTTATCTGTATTAGTATATAAATTTGCCCCAGTCAATCGTTTATCATAAGCTTTATTATTAGCATCATCAGGGTCCACCGTCTCCCAATATGGCACTTCATAAATAACAGCAGTTACACTACATTCATCAGTTGTATTAGGATCTTCAGTAACTTTGCTTCAGCTTTTTACCGGATCAGGGGCATGTATAATACACTGCCCCCGGAGTATATTTATAAGAGAATTGTACAGAAATAGGTTTAGAATAATATGGATTACCAAACTTAGTACTATTCAATGTATTCTGAATATCAGTTTCAAATGTCCCTAAAAATAAAAGAACCAGAAGTCACTTTTAGGAATAGCTGGTATTTTAATAAAACCCCAATCAGCCCCTGCTTGTCCTTTAGTATCCAATGTTATCAATTTCACTCCAACAGCACCATCTTTAGCATCCTCACTTTTAACAACGGGATAGTCACCATTATATACATCAGGATAAACAGTCTTTATAAACCACACACCTGTGTTAGAAGTAGCCCATCCCCATCCGGTTCTTCAAAAAGCTCCATCATTTAAAAAGACTTCCAGGTCTCAAAAAAGAATAGTAGTCAGAAGATCCAGCTATAAAAACTGAATATTTTTTTTAGTTGTACCATCTTCAGCAGTGACAGTATATTCCACCTTTTTTTGCCATTCGAGAAATCCTGCGCAACACCTGAAGCTGGAGTTATTTTTAGCTTTCGATGATACCACAATAGTAGGAATCATTCCAGACAAATCGTCATCAACAGCAGCATCGCTAACCTTAAAAAGTTACTATTCCTTCCTCTTCATTAATAATAGGTTGTTCTGTTACAATATCATCGTCCAAAATAAAAACTTATTATTTTAGCCTCCGAACTTTCACTACCTGTCAATTTACGACCAACAAAAGTAGCCTTTACATTTTGATTTAAAGGAGCACCAACCTTTACACCTATTTCAATATTAATATTGCTACCTTTCACAGTACCAGAAATACTAACAGGGCAATTACCAAGTGGCTGTACCAAATCTAGATTCTGTTGACCTTCAAAAGCATAACCACCATCTATAGCTTTCACAGTGCAAGGATCAACTTCAATATCACCAACATTTACCAAAAAAGTAAAATTCTTCAATGATAATGCAATTTGGTTAGTTTCCTTATTAGACTGTGAAATTGTGATTTTTTGATTTTCGGTAGTTCCCATTTGATTACCATCCACATTCACAGACAGATTACCAACATAGCCTCCAGCCAATTCTGTATCTATCGGATATTTCACTTCATCGTCATCATCACTACAAGACGTAAACAATGTCGCAGTACAACAATACTGCAAACAGATAATAAAATAATTTTTTTCATTTCTAAATTCTCTTTTTAATTAATACTAGCAAACGCGCGATATACCATCGCACCAATGCCCAAATTTCACGTTGCAAAATAACAATCTAATTTAATATAACACAAGGTCTATTTTTCTTGTTTCTGTTCCATTTTGAAGAAAAACACCATATTTCTTTTATAAAACACCATTTTTTCACCAGCCAATATATTTTTTGGGGGAAATAAAAAAAAAGACTTCTATTTCCCAAAATCGGTTACCTTTGCATAAAGAGAATGCATGATGAATAAAGAATTACCTAAAATAGACTTGCCAGAAGAATGGCTCATTGGTACAGGTATTAATAAGGATTTACTCAACTTGTACACGAATTTTCCATGCCGATTAAAATCGGAGATTTTCGTATTATGCATGGATGGAGAAATAGAAGCTTCAGTCAATCTGAACCACTTCACAGTACACGCTAATGATTTCGTAACAATTATGCCGGGAAGTATTATTCAGATACACAGTCTAAATGGAGAGCCTGTCCTTTACTTCGGCGGCTTCTCATCCAAATATATAGAACAGGCTAGTTTAAACCATGCAGCAATTGATACCTTATTTGTGACACTGGGAAGACCGATCATCTCATTGAAACCGGAGGGCGCCAAGCTATTGGAAGAATATCTTCATTTTTTAATAAAACTTTATTCCTTTTTCGACGAAACAACACGCAAAAAGTATTACTCCACATCTATATAATAACATACACGCAGGAATAGCCGCCATGTATAAAAACCGGCTGCAAAATACAACAGAGAATCTATCAAAAAATGAGCTGATTTACAAGAATTTCACTCAACTAGTGATGCAAAATTATAATCAGACACGCAATGTAGCATGGTATGCTGAGAAACTAAAAATTACACACAACCACCTCTGTACTATAGTAAAACAGGTTACTGGGAACACATGCATAGAAATTATTTCTCACATGGTCATCATGGATGCCAAATCACAATTGAAATCGACAAGACTCTCTATTCAAGAAATTTCCGATTCACTCAATTTTGCCAACACATCGTTCTTCGGCAAATACTTTAAACGATGTGTTGGCATGAGTCCATTGGCCTATAGGAATAATGGGTAAATGACCGGACACTAACAGATTATCTTCGTTATATGCTATAAAAGCCAATCAGTTATCATAATCGTATTCCAGACTAAACTCATCCACATAAAGCACACTACCGGACGCTCCAGTAAAGAAATCACCATATTTGCTTGCAGAACATACCAGGACGATATAGGTTGGTTTTCTGTTCGTAGCCCTATATTCCAGTTTCAAGTCAAATTCCTTATACACGGCAACAGGAGTTCCCGATGATAAATTCAGCATAAGCAATCACATGCTTATCATTTTTATCAAACAATTTCCGGTTAGAAGGTTTGGTGCGTATTTCAATCGGACTATCCCAATCACCAATGGCAATATAGATTTCGAGCAGGTATCTGTCCTTCCTTTTAAATAATTATATTCAATGGAAGAGTTATCAATGACTCCGGGCTGGTACTTATAATATCCTTTCAGATGAGTAGGATAAGCAGAGAACGATTGCCCAAAGTTCAAGATACCATTTGTTCCGTCGGTTGCCACATATTTACCGACAAAGAGGTTACCGGCAGCTAATTTTCCGGCAGAACCTACTCCCACAAACTTAGACTCAAGCTTCGCAGCCATACCGGTTGTTTTACCCGACCATATATCTTCGGTAGGAACAGAGTTGCTGTCACCTAAGGTTGTAGCTCCTTGATTTCCGGTATCCCAGAAAGGAGTTTCATTACTTCCCCACGGGTTCCAGACTTTACCACTCTGATTCCAATTATCAAATGTACCACCTGTTAAAGGAATCGCAGCAGTCGTTCTAAAAGTAATCTCTTCACCACGATCCTCTGTACCATCCACCAAAAGCACGGCACATATTCCGTGTCCGCTTTCAAATGCGGAACACAAACATAGAAATTTACTCCATTCTGTACAACGATATCCTGATCTACCCTTGTCCATTCTTCTGATGAAGCTTCACGTATTTCAAAGCCGTTCACTACATCCTCCTGTCCTTCTCCATAAAGCCATGCTACATTAGTCCAGCCATCCGCCGAATTAGTAAAGACAACCTTATCCGTGATGAATGCGTACAAACTCCACTCTTTCGGTTTTTCCTTTAAATGTCACATTTACTTTCTGCTCTTGTGTAAAGTCCTTCAAAGTGATAAAGTCAGGCGAAACGGTAGAACTGATCGGCCCCAGCTTCAAATCTTTCACAGTTATTTTGTTGAGCATCGTATTTTTATTGACATAAACGATAGCTTGTCGAGCTTTTTCGTCAATCACAGCTCCTCCGACCTGATTCTTGACGCTAAATACGCGTTCGACGGTCTGGTTGGCTATAATCTTCCATCGATAATCTTGATACAAAGACAATACCACTTCTTTAGGAGAAGACAAATCAATCGTTGTATTCACCTTCAAATCCGTATTAGCCTCTTCCGAATAATCGAAACGAGTGACAATCACTTTCTTCAAATCCACAGAATCGAGCAAGTCTACTGTTACTGTACGTTCTTCATTATTAATGACTGCACTACCAATCTGTCCATTCACCTCAAAGCCGGTAATAGACAATCTGACAACAGGATACGGCAAATCGTTCTTGACGCATGATGAAAAAGCAAATGCAATGCAAATGCATATAATTAAGGATAAAAGTCTATTTCTGCCTTTACTTTTCATGATTACATACTTATAGTTAATCCTAAATTAATATCAAACAAATTTATTTTTAAAGTTGGCTCCACCGTTCGTACGGGAACCTTTCTCACCAAGATTATTCACCTGACTTTCCTTACGGTATTTCAAGCCTATCACTCCCACACTACATTCCACACTCACATTTTGCATAATAAAGACAGCCACTCCGGGATTAATCCCCAACTGTGCCTCAAATATATTCGTTTTGGTATTCTTCAAACTCTCGCCCGAACCTCTTGTAAACTCCGAATGTCCGAATCCCAAACGCAGATTGGTTTCATTGAACAATCCGAAACGTTTTCCCGGATCCAACCCGATATAGGAGCTATGGAAAAAGGTGCAATTATACAACTCTTCTTTCAACTTCAATTCCTTGAGAGTGAAATTCACGTCATCATCAATCTTAAAACTAACATTGCCTAAATGACCGTCCGTATGCTTATAACCGAGCTTTTTACACCCACTACCTGATTATCTTTGAAAAAAATAACCGATAAAGGAGCCACATTAATGGTACGTGCTTCAAAAATCAAAATTATCGAGGTAAGTAAACAATAATTTAGAGTCCTCACTGTTATAATCCCAAAATGAAAAATCCGTACCAAACATCCATTTTCCTTTAGGCATAAAGCGATAATTCACAATGCCACGATCAAACCGCCCTACCCTTTTGATTCTCAATAAATCAATGCCTCGCTTGGTCTCTAACGTATCACTTTTCCAATCGAACTCTCTTTTAACCGTTTCAACCGCGTGAACCGGAAGTGCAGCTGTTATTTTACTATCCTGTTGACGCTCCGACAATACAAGGTCACAAATAGTTCCTTCTAACTTCAAAGGAGTATTGACAACATCAGAAGCCAATTTTATATCCGTTGAAGAAACCGGCGGAACAGCTACTGCTTCTCTCTTAGACGCAACCTTCTGCCTTTTATCTGCCTGCTTTTTATCTACAAACTTCCCCACTGATCTTTCTTCAGATTTCTCCACTGTTCTTTCTTCAGGCTTCTTCACAACCTTTTCCACAGAATTCTCTGCTGGAGACACGTTTTCCTCCACTTCTCCAATAATCTGGCAGGCAGAGTCCACAGCAGCTTCAGGTACCTGATGAGTATCCTCTACTGATGACAATACCTCCTGTTTGTCTTCCTGTCCCTCACTTTTTATTCCATAAAAGAATACCAAGCCGGCACATACAACCAGAAGCAGGAACAGTAATATGTATTTTTTTCTATGTCTCATAAAATCATAAGCAAATCGTCAATCCTAAACTAATATTGAAAGGATTCACCCTAAAGTTAGATCCACCCGTCATCCGTTTTCCCGTCTCTCCCAGATTATTTTTTTGTTTTTCCTGCCTGTAACGAATGCCGGCTATTCCGAGCGAACATTCAATACTTACATTTTGCATGATAAAAACAGCCAATCCCGGATTTATTCCCAATTGCACCTCAAATATATCTGTTTGAGTATTAACCAGATTTTCTTTCTACACCACGGTCGAATTTAGACTTTCCAAAATTGAACGTCAAAGCAGTCTCATTGAACAATCCAAATCGTTTACCGGCATCCAAACCTACATAAGAGCGATGAAAGAACGACACGTTATACAAATTTTGTTCCAACTTTAAATCTTTCAAAGAGAAATCGACACCATCATCAATTTTCAGCGTGATATTATTCAAGGCTCCCCGCATATTCCGGTATCCGAACTTCAATCCCAACACCATATTATCACGCACGGCATAGCCGCCATACACAGAAAAATTAAGGTTACGCCCGTCACAATCAAAATTATCAAAGTAGGCAAACAGCAGTTTATTATCCGCACTATTGTAGTCCCAGTATGACATTGTGAAACCAGAGATCCACTTCCCTTTAGGAATGAAACGATAATTCATGATTCCACGATCATAGCGTCCGATACGTTTGATTCGCAGGAAGTCCAAACTCCCTTTTACCGGTAGCGTATCCTTCTGAAAAACGGGGACAGAATCTTCTACCTCCAACGATTGACAAACCGTTTCCGTCTTTCCCCACAAAGAGAAAACGAATACAGACACCAGTACTGTTACCAATAACCGTTTATACATTCGTCTTGTTTTTTAAAGGTAAAAAGCTATTCCCAGTCCTATACTGAAAAAGATTAATTTTAAAATTGGCACTCATCGACGAACGGTTGCTTTCGTAAATCCGGTCCGTCACTTGATGGGTTCGACTGACATTCAGTCCCAACACACCAATGCTTACTTCCACTGCCGTATAATTATTGATAAAGGCAACCAAACCTGGACTCAAACCAACACTTGCATCCAAAGAAGTCTGATATACTCCTGTCAGGTCATCCCCTTTACCGTTCACCACTTTTGAAACAGAACCTCCCAACTCTAACTGCACTTCATTGAATAATGCAAAACGCTTGCTAGTACCTAAATTGATATAATTTCTCAAGACAGCAATTCCCGAATAAGAGTTCTTCAATTCATACAGGTTACTAATATCAAAGTTGGTATCTTCATCAATATTTACACTGATATTATTTAGCTTGGTATACGTCCGGCTATACATAAAACGTCCACCTGCAGCTACATTATCCTTAAAAGCATAACACAATACCGGACTCACTTTAAAAGCATACCCTTCTCCACTCAAATTCTCTATCACCAGAAACTGATAGTTATCATTTGAGTATTGAGAATAAGAAACTGAACTACCCACAATCCATTGTCCCTTAGGAATGAAAGTTCTCATTTCTATATTCCGTTTGAACTCCTGTTGCGCGCATGTTTGCGTCGTTCCAACAATTATTCCCAAGATTATCAGGAATGAAGTTTTGATAAAGTAATTCATACTTTGCTTATTCATAAATTAATTCCAAATCATCAAGCCACAAAGTACTGCCCGTACTTCCGGTAAAAATAATCTCCATATCTACTTGCACTACCCACTAAAATAATATCAGTCGGTTTACGGTTAGAGCGATAGTTAATCGGGATCTCCAGTTTAATCAATCCTTCACCCTCCGTCGACTCTTTAAGAATACACTCTCCATAGCCTATCACATTCGAAGAATTTGAATCAAAAAAGCTGCCTGTCAGCAGGCTTTGTCTTAACAAGTACCGGTATATCCGTTTCTCCTTCAAAAGTCTGATGTGGCCAGTCACCCAATGCTATATAAATAGAGCCCATGTCTTTACTGTTTTTCGGCAACTCACTCAATGTTGAATAGTCCACCGTACCAGCTACATATCTATAATAAAGCACCAATTTCGATGGACGTGAAGTGAAAGGACGTCCAAACCGTAAGATACCGTCTGTTCCATCTATTTTCAGGAACTTCCCAACAAATACATTTCCGGCAGCAAAAAGCACCAATTCCAAAAAGAGCCACATATTGAGACTGTAATTTTGCAGAATAATTCCCGCTGTGCTTAATGGTTTGCGTCATACGTTGTCACATTCTTATTCAATGTAGCAGAACCCGTATTACCACTATCCCAGAACATTTCTCCACCACTCTTATAAATATAAAGAGGAGAACTTCCATGCCAGTCTTCAAACCCGGCATTCGGTAATTGCGCAGGAGCTTCTGTAGTGAATTGTTTTGTTTCTTTCGCTGCAACAGTACCAGCCATTGCCTGATATTCATAGGTTATACCAGGTTCAAGTCCGGTTATTTGACTCGTAAATATTTTATTATTCAACACAGCCTGATTCGAATACATCCAGTCATTGGAACCAAGCGCCCGGTAACGGAAATTCATTTCTGTAACTGAAGCAACCAGACTACCATACAGAGTGGCTTTTGTTGACCAAATATCGTTCTGTGTAGCAATATCCTCGGTAGCAACCAAAGCATCTGTAGCGATAACCGTCAACGTTTTCGCTCTATCTTTTCCATTCCGGTCCCTTACTTCAATGTCAAATCGATAGGTGTTATTACCGTCGTCAATCGAATTAGTCATTATCTCTCTCAAGTTTTCCTTAAATGCAAACTGAACCTTTGTCATATCCGCATTAAATTGGATACTAAATCCAAGATTATCCAGTTCTCTTATCTGAACTTCAGTCAATTCCATCAAGTCGAAAGAAGAAAAATGGGTAATTCCCAACCGTGCAAAACCCGCACCCGTCACTTTCAGTTCAGTAAAAGGCACACTGGCAGCCATCCGCACAACAATAGGTGTTTCCTTGTCGAATTGCGCACGATAAACTGCATTATCCAACTCATAAATCTGATCATTCTCGATTATCTTAATAACAGGACGTGCTAGTATATCTACTTTCTCATCCGTCGTCAAAGCTGTCTCAACCACATTTACAGAAATCATGCCACCACCCACTTCAGAGGAAGAATTACTAAAAAGTCAAATCATATCTGGTTGCTTTCCGCACCAAATTAATAACTCCACTTTTTGGTTATTTCTGTTTCACTGCCGTTAAAGTTGCCCAACAAAATTCCATCTTAATTGGTTTCATCATCCAACAGCATAAAATATCCAAGCTGGGATATATTATCCTGTGTATATTCCAAGGTTCCCAATCGGTTACTCACCGTAATTTTATAAGTAGGAAATGCCTCCTGTAATTCGTCAGACAGAACCAGACTGACTACTGTATTGCGAATGCCACACACTACTGATTCCGAAATAGCCGTCCCTTTTGAAATTGTAAACTCTTTCGTCCCCTTGAAATAAGAATCGGTAAAAGATGCAGCTACAGAATCACCCGCAGTAACTTCCGCTTTATAATTGTCGGGAACTAACAGTATTTGTTCCGGCATTTCATCCAAAGTGGCGAATTTACGCACCAAGCCCTCCGCGTTACGGATATACACTTTACACTTCTGAAGCAATTCTTCATCGGTAAGCGTAGCTCTCGTTTTTCCGGCAGAAACAGTGGGTAATTCACGTTGAACACCTATCTTCAAAGATAATGCGCCCTCTCCATTATTTGTCAGGTCACTTTCACGGCAGGAGACACAAACAAGTCCAACAATGAAAGCTATGACTAATATATGTATCAGGTTTTTTTCATTCTGTTTTCTTTGCTATTGATTTCAATGCTAAAGTAGCTGTTCTCGTATTATTTGCCTGATCGACAACGGTAATAATAAAATTATGAGAAGCAAGTCCATACAATCCGAGTAGCGGGGTAAACTGTGTAATATCAAACACCAAATATTTCACTCCGATCACTTCACTGCCCACTGGGAAACCTAAGCTCTTCAACGCTTTCTCCAAATCTGCATTTGCCGGGTGTGCCAAATCAAATTCGGGAAGACAAGCCTACCGACTTCAGAATTTCAGGCGTCAAAGTCTCCGAATCAATCTTCACTTTCAAATTTTGAATGCCATTATCTGCCGTGATATTAACAATAATAGTTTTGGTTTCGTCTTTCTCGACTTCTATCTCATCCATTATATTGAAACCTTGTCCTACGATTGTCGGTGCACTTGTACCAGGATTTACAGATGGATCTTCCGGCAATATATCTTCTGCTCCCGGATTAGCCCAAGCAAGCAAATCCACTTTCTTACATACCGCATCCAGCTTTACGCTTAATCCCATGTCACCCACTGAAGGTATCTCCAGATTAAACATAATGTTCCGGTGCTCTCCACCTTTCACATTGCTGAAACTGGTTTTTGCTCTTCTGTCCCATTCCCCATCTACCGTTCCCTGGAAATGAACAATAATGATATTGCTTACTTCGGCAGCTTCAAAGAATCCGGCACGTCCACTTCCAATATCGTTATTATTAAAAGTCAGTTCACCTGTACCGACTTTTATTGTAATGGATTGGTCACCACCGACTTTCTGCTTCAAATCATCATTGAGATCGACTGTCACCATTATATTCTGCAAGAAGCATTTGATTACATCAACCGATGTAACCTCATCTTTCTTTATTGTAAAAGTCTGGGTTCCTTTATAGAAAGGTTTTTCCCATTCAGCAGGTTTTACGTCATGTGATAATGCTTCAATCTTATAGTTACCCACATTCAAGGTCAAGATCTCCGGCATATCTCTATATCTTGTATATTCCTTTACCAATAAATTATTATCAGTCGAATAAATCCGAATGATATAATCATCTGTATTGATTGCTTTACCGTCTGCACGTGACAGCACATCCACAGAAACAGAAACACTTGTTCCCGCAAGTCTTACCTGTCCTTCGCCTTGATTTGTATTCCCGGTTCCTTCGTCGTCCCTTCCAAAATCAGGGTTATCATTCATACAAGCACTGCATAAACCTAAGATGCTTGCCAAACATATAAAAACGAGTTTTTTATTGCTTTCATATTACTCATTACTTATATTCTAATATTATATTTTTATCTATATACAATTCACTACCAGTAGAAACAGCTTCACCCTTATTATCCGTTGTTTTAATCTTACTGTCTTCAACACTTTGAGTGTTTGAAGCATTGGAAGAAGAGGCAAACATCACTCTTAAATGAGTCGCTTTTTTCTCAAACATCGTATTATAAGTTAAGTCCACCGTGAAGTCCTTTTGAGAACTCGTCGCTGTTAAGACTTCACTACCTTCGGCCAGCTTTAATGTTTGTCCTCCTTCGCGGTTTTTCTACTATTACAGTTACAATACCGCCCTGATCGTTATTAGCTACATAAGTATAAGTACCCCTTTAGCTTTATCGGACGGGAAGTGAAGGATATACCTTCATTATAGATTTCGACATTAGTAGAATGGTTATAACTATAACTTCCCAAGAAAAAAGCTTACCGGCAGAACGATGACCATGCGTAGGAGGCGTAAGATCAGTTAAGCTATTTCCAAACAAAGCACTTTTCCCTGGAGGATCTGCTGAAGTCATGGTCCATGCAACATTGCGCATTAAAACACCATTATTTTGTTTGATGCTAGAAGGAACCATATACCAAGAATTTAGATTGCCACTAGTTGGTACAGTTTTCTGATTAACAGTAACCCAAGCCCCATTTCCATCTAAATCAAAAACAGTCAAATCTGTTGTATCAAATTTATAAGTTCCAAAAAGCACCATGAGTATACTTTCCTCCTTTATTAATAGTTCCACTAAAGATTGTCTTTTTACCCCATCCCTGCGTGAAATCCGGAAGCTGTATTACACTCTCTGTTGCCTGCATAACAGGAATTGAATAAGTCGTACCATCATCACAAGTCGTTCTGAAATAATAAGTAGTTCCCGGAGTAAGTCCTGAAATGACAGCCTTTCCAGTGGTTACATCCAGTTTCAAATCTTTGGCATCCACTTTCGTCCACGTACTTCCATTCAAAGAAATATATGCTTCAATAGCACTCATCACATTAGACATATCTTCGGCATATTCAGGTATAATCGTCATTTCAGCCGTGTATGACCACACATCAAACGGTTCGAGGATAACACTATAAGAAGGTATAATAACAGCTACGGAAACGATGGCTGATTTCAAACCATTATATTCAGCCTGGAAGTCTTTGGCTACAACTCCCCATATCAATACCACTTGCTTTTTATATTGTAATATCCTTCTTTTCCTTCTATCGGAGTGATAACCGTATTGTTAATCAAAGTCATCACACCATAATAACGATAATAGAGCTTAATATTCTGCGGATTGCCTTCTTTCAGTTTCACCGGAATCGTCACTTCTTTACTCTTCATCTTCACAGGCTCCGTAGGCAGCAACATAAAGTTCTTAGGCGTTGTTATATTCAACACATAATCTTCACTTTGCTTACCATAAGTACTAGTGGAACTCAAATAGAATAAATGAGTATCATTATTATCCGTGATATTCAGATTAGAATCAAACCAGTAAAATTAATAATACCCATCTGATCCTGATTAATACCAAAGCCAATCAACTTCACACCTGATTTGTCCAGCAATGCTTGATCTTCAGGAGTAAGTGCCGCCAGATTAAATCCTTCCTCCGGCCAATCGGGTAAATTAGAGAAGTAGTTCTAAGAATACATTTCGTAAAACCGCCCAAAGAAGTCAACAAAGCCGATAACTGATTCGATTCAATCGGATTACCGTCCCACTGATTACCATCATTACTTGTTTTCAAATCCGGTCAATGTGAAATAAGGAGGTTTAATATTCAATGCTTTATCCGAAATATCCAAAGTAATGGGTCTGACTTCCGTTACACGGTCAAAAAAACAATGCTCAACATGGCTTTTTACCAGCGTCCACATTCATTTGCAAATGATAAGATGTTGAGCTAACGCCTCCTCAATGGTAGCCACTTCAATAGTAGTCGGACTTAGTCCGCCATTCACTTTCGTGAAAGTCAGTTTTACTGAAATTCTCCCCGGCTTCACAAAAGCAGCACGTGTCTCCGACGAAAAAGAAACTTCACTTCCCAACTCCTGCCTGTACGGTAGAAGAATAAGTCTTAAAAATACTGTTTTGAAATCATCCGTGTATTCAATACTTATTTTTAGTATTGGCCAACTTTACAAGTAGTTTCCACAGGAGTAGTCTCGCCACCACGGATGTTAAAATCGGTAGTACCCTCATAATAAGGAGAATCAAAAGCCTTCCTTCTCAATGTCACCATAGAAAGCTTAAGGTATAACTTCCTACCGGAAAAGTAGTGTCTTCATCATAGTCACTCAACTTATCCCAGGAAGCCTGCACTTTGTCTGCTT
>VOFK01001252.1_pt1 | contig 42090 bp, 36 predicted proteins | sample 5384121 | NCBI WGS metagenome assembly VOFK01 (sample SAMN12384730, study PRJNA508395) | human gut metagenome | isolation source: healthy gut J | host: Homo sapiens | reverse complement strand
GTGACTGAAGTGAGCGGCAGCAAGACCTGCCGAGATCGCACGAGGGATGCAGCAGTGCCTGCCGGTTTCTGCAGATGGCCGAGATTTAGTGATCTGGAGCGGCCGAAGAGCCCTCTCGATATGAAATATTCCCACCAAAGGAATGAGCCTCACGCCGTGACTCACTCATGTTCTCGAGGTCGGATTCACAACAGTAAGCCAGTTTGCACTCAGAAAGCGTTACAGCAGCAGATGTTCCATCCGAAATATGACTCCAGCTCGGAGCCGGATGCCGTAGATTTTAATGAAATCTCCTTTATTAATCTAAACTTAGCATTATGAAGCCTCGTTCTCTTTGTTTTTTAAATGCTGCCCGCATTTTGCATGGCTTCGCCAGGTGATGATGCCGAGCATGAGTGCGCCGCGATACGGCTGTGCCGATGGCGGTCGATGTCGCCGTAAAAGGCCGATGTCGGGGCGCAGTATGCCAGGCCGACATGCAACGGTTAAAGCCATTCTGGCGGCGTGGGAGGCCCCATGCGTCGTTTGCCGCAACAGCCGGAAAGCATCGAAGGATTGCCGAAAGTAGTAAGGCGTTGATTAGTGAAGAGCCGCAGTCGATCATGAAGCGGTGGTCGTTGGCAGTTCACGCACTGCAGCGCGGCGGGAAGTCGTGAGCGAAATTCCTGCGACGAATGCTTCACCGCCGCTTCCATGTCGGCGGTAGAATTTCTCGCCGGTGTCGTACGCCAATATCGCACCGTCGACGGTGCAAGTCAGTTCGGCTGTCTTCAGTTTGGTTCAAGAGGCGTTGGGCGCTTCAGGCAGGAGTTTCATCTGCCGAATGATCGAAGTAGGTGTAGTGAGTGGTCAAGCTTTTCGCGAAACATGGCCGGCGGCATGGTGACCGTGCCGCCGGCAGCTTCGGCCTTGCAGCGTAGGCTGAGTTGGGCCAGCGCGCGACTATGTTTCTGCCGGTGCTGGAGCTCTTCAATCGCGCGCCAGCGGTGTGAAAGCCCGGAGCGACCGTAGCAATTGCCTTTCGTCAACGGCGAAAGCTGGATCGTATTTAGCCGACTGTCTTCGGTTGCCCGCTGCGTAATCCTCGCCGCCGATCTGGATGATTCCGGCCAGCTTTATCACAATTGCGTCTCCGGGAAGCGATTCGTGCCGAAATAGTACGCAATGAGTCAGCATGGCGCGTATCGATTAAGAATAATGATTTCGTTATTTCCTGAAATGGCGAATACCTTTCGACGTCGGTGCCTTCGCCACGGATGCGGTTCAACGTTTGCCATGCGCTGTCGTTATTTGATTTCAACACGTCGGCCGACCGGGAAATTCCCCATCGGTTATGCCAACACGCTGAAGCGTGGTATTTCAAACGCGCGAGTCGCGGCAGGACGGGCGGCTTCGGTGTTTTGTTATTCAAAGAGTGATCGAAGCAGCAGCGGCTCCGGTGGCCGTGCCGCCGTCAATCAGCTCGATACGATATCTTCCAGATTCGTGGAGCCATTACGATGAATTACGGTGCCGTCGCTTCAATAGCCTCGCCGCAGCGCGCGGATTATCGTAGCCAGTACCGCGTGCGCAGAATTGTTAAGCTTCGTGGGAAGCCAGCCGACGATGACGACTTCACGTGCCGGGCCGTGAAGCGGGATCATGCTTTCGCACGGCGGCGACGGCTTCGGCCCCTCGGAGTTTTTGCTTCGAGCGGGCAAGGTGTCAACAGCGGTTCCTGCCAACAGCCGGCAGCGGGCAGACGGTTATTGCAGAAGAGCTCGCTTAGCGCCGCGCTGGTGACAGACGTTTTCAGCACTGCTGACGCCGCCCGGTCTGGGCGCTGATATGCCGAGTTTTGTTTTCGACGGGTGTTTGAGTATTGCAGACGGCATTGCGTCGACGCCCGCGTGCACCCGCATGCCAAAGCCGCGCGTATGCTTCAATGGAAATCGCTCGAAGATCGCCTGCTGCAGCCGCGTGGTGGTGTCTTTCACGGCGCCTTTGTACCTGATTCGGAATAAGCGGTATTTGGTGTTTCGCCTTCCGGATCGAGGCGGAAGGCGAAGCGCCGAAAATCTCGTTTTCTGGCAAGCACAGAACGCCAATATAGCCGAGTGTGATCTCGGATTCGCAGCCCGAGCCTGGGAGTATGGCCTTGCGCCGGACAGTGGCGGTCAGTACCATTGAAAGCCTTCATGGAGTGTCAATGCGGAGCCCATTACGAGCCATCGGTATCGGCGTCGCTGAAGGCAAATATGCGGTCATGACAAGCGCACGGCCGGAGATGCCGAGAACACGCCAACTCGAGCGAACAGCAATGCCGATGCTCCGCAACAGCGAACAAAGGGGTTACCAGCTTGCTCACGCCTGTACGCTGCGCGTTCTTTAGCTCAATGGATCGGGCGGCGCGGTCGATGGTGCTGTCGGCCTGAAGCCACGCAGAAGGTGGCTGCCGGTCAGCGAGGAGCCGCCAGCTAAAGCGCTGGCTCAGCCCGGACGGGCGGCCGCCGCTGAGCGCCTTCACGGCATGCCAGCCGTCTGCCTCAAACCTGTTTATCGCTGTCGGCGACGGGTCGCGGTCAACGACCCAACAGCGCTGAAGCCAACCGCGACTTTAAGTCGGCTTCACCTCATGCCCGGATTTGCCCTCGCCGACAATAACCAGGCACATGGTCGCGACAGCGCCCTGGGAGAGCCTGGCAGGCGATGGACAGCTCATCGAGGTGATCGCCCAGGTACCGAAAGCAACGGTGCCGTGGCAGCCTTTCTCGTTAATCAGCTGACTATACTGTTGTCAGTTGCGACATTCAAAGCCATTGCCCCAGCCAACCGGTACCGCCTCGCAGGCCTGGCGACGTCAGCAGTATTGCCCGGTGCTGGCCTCATAGTTGCTTCGCGATTTCAACGGATATTGAAGCGGCGAGCCCAGCGGCGTCTTAGTTGCAGTCGTGTTTGCCAGCCTGATAGTCGTTCTATCTGCTGCAGCCTCGGTATCAAATATGGTGTGGCCCAGTGGAGAACCTGTTCTGCCAAGCACCCACGTCAAAGCCGTGGGATCGAGGCTTTGAGCAGCAGTTTCCTGCTCTATAGGCCTTTGCCTGCATATTGCGGGCGCTCGCTTCCTGCTCGCAAACATGCCTGCACTCGTAGATTATCCATTGCCGGCGTACCTGAAAGCAGGATCGAGCGCGCGTGTCAACACAGTTTTTACAGATAAAGCCATCTGAAGAGGGCCGCAGGAAAGCCGCCGCATTTTTTCCGGAGAATACCCCGGTTTTGTCAGCCGTGCGATTGCTTCGCTGATTGTGTTGTTTTGTGCCAGGCGGAGCCAGTGCGCGGGCGAAAGTCTCTTCAAATGCAAGCCGGCGATAGCGGTGGGTACGATCGCTCGTCGCTCGATGCAGCAAGTCGAGTGGCGCCAGCGGCGCTTGATCCGGCGCGCCGGGAGGCGGCGATTTATCCAGATCATGAACAGCGGAAGCGCGCGCCAGTACTCCCGCGGTAGATGATTCCAAATATGCCGGAAGTAGCCAAGTCGACCGAGAACCGGACGAGCCAGCAGCCAAAGCCGGCTGGGCAACAGCAATTTGGTGCGCCAGATGGCGAAGCTGACGGCTGACCAGCGTCCGGCCGAAAGTGATCAAGCTCAGTAAAGTATTTGCCTGAACGGTAGCCCTTGTCGTGCGGCGGCACCAGATTTTTCTATACTTTAATTTGTGATAGTGAAATGACCGGAAGCAGTTCCCGGTGCGGCGCTTAGTGGTGACCAAAGTGCGGCGGCATAGCCCGGCGCAGTCTCGCGACAGCCTGCGCGTGCGCGCGGAGGCGCTGCCGCCTGGTCACGGCGCGCAGAGCTTCGAAGGGCACCGATCGGGTTTCACGATTCGTAGATCGCGAGCTTCGTAGAGACCTCGATGGTCGATAAATACGCGCACGCTTTCTCGCAACCTGCAGGAAGCGCACCTCTCCTCGGCGGCCGCCGGCACCCGCCTCGACCGGCGAGTAAGCCAGCAGTCCCAGCATCTCCAACCGCCATGAAAGATCGTTGTTCTTTTCGTCAGAGTGCCGCTCAGAGGTTCATGGCCCGCAAGCCACGACGAGCTGATGGTAGCGGCGCTGGCTCTCAGCTGGTAAAAGCGTCACCACCCTTCTGGAGCGTGCCCGCGGGCGGTGACAGCGCCGTTGGGCGTGGCGCAGCGCATCCTCGTCGTGAAGCGGTTAAACGTACCCCACCTTCCGAATGCTGGCGGCAGAGGCCGCTCGTTGTGTATTCTCCTCGCCCTTGTCGATGATTCAAAAGTCGTCAAAGCGGCTTCGGTTTCCAGTACCTAATGTGGAATTCGCTTAGGCTTCGCGATGATCTTCGTTTTCATAATCGTTTCAAATGGCTCCGCTGCGCGCCTTGTTATTGCGCTCATGGTGATAGCCGATGGAAGCGCAGCGCCTTGCCCGTTGCCAAAGCCGCGCATTTGTCCCCAGCGTCGCCGACGTGAAGAAGCGTCCGCAATGAGCAGTCGATGCCGAGGTAGTCGAATTATCTGCGTTTGTTCAGAAATGATTCAGTAGCAGTCATGCTGCCCCGTGCAAAAGCAACCGGTGGCGGTGCCGTTAAAGCAGGAAGGGTCGAGTCCCGGCACCATCACCGCCTCCGGAACCGAACGGGACGAAGTCGAAACCCCAGTGTTCAGTCCTTCCACTTCCTGAACGGGCGCAGTCCATTTCGCAGCGGCGAGCGGCGTCGCCCAGCAGACTATTATGAGTCGGCCGCCAGCCTATTTTGCCGGCGCGGCGGCCTCGACTGGCGCCAGGCTGGGGACAAATGCGAAAGCGGGCGATGGCTCCGCAGTCGGCGCTTGCGTGTCCCGCGCCGATCGCCCGGTAACAAGTCAAGTCGACAAGCGACCAGCCAGCGCCGGCCGAGTGCCCGGCCAGCTACGGCAAAGTTGCCGCGGATCGCTCAGCTGCGCTATTTGCCGCGAGCACGACGCCCCGGATTACGACCGACGCCGCTGTGGAGCTCAGTGCCGTCCGGCAAGTCGACGGCGAGTCACTTACGCCCGGCGTTGGGATGTTGTTCTGAAGCTGGTGACGGATACCGGTCGAGCGGAGAACCGCCGGAAGTGCGCCTGTAGCTGCTTTCGGGGCAGCGCGCTGGGATCGTGGAATGGCCGACGCGTTGGCGCGGCCCGATGCCGTAGCACAGCTGCCGACGGGCCAGCCTCGCGATGCCGCTGGCGATCGTGCGCCGCAGTTTGCCTTGCCCGGCAGTAAATCCAGTCCTCGGGCCTTGCGTCGCCGGACTGGATTCGCCGCCGGAGCCGAAACTCGACCCCGACGCGGCGCGCGATCCCCGCCCGCCAAGCCCTCGGTGCCTCAGTGATGCAATGAAGCCCATCGCTGGGCTGGCGCCGCTAAAGCGTTGACTACCTGCCTCGCGATCCGCGATCTGCAAGCGCGCTGCCCTGAAGGGAAAGCCTCGCTTCTCTTGGCCTTCATCACCATCCTGGATGGCCTCGAAGCCAGCGGGACATCGACTGATTTCACTGGAATACATCCTTTACCAATGCCTCCAGCCGGCTGATCCCGGAAATGGGCCATCTCTAATATAGGCGTCGTGCTTCGGCAATTGCCGGCTGCCAGATGGCGGTGGGTAAGCCTAAAAGCAGCGCCACCGTGATATGGGCCGATTGGGCGATTTGGCGGCGCTGCTGTCTTGCCGGCTGGCGCTGATAAATTTCGCTTTGATGCTGGCGTAATTCAGTAGGCGGAGTTCCGCGGGCGGGCTTCATGCTGCGCTTCTGTGCAAATTAAATTTCTATGAATTGCAAGGCGTGCTGCTGGATGATACGCCTGATGAAATCCGCCCCTGCAAATCTCCTCGTCCTCCTGCTGGCCGGACTGTTTCGCCGGCTGCGGCGGCGGCTCCCGCCGACCGCGGGCATGGAGCTGCCGGAACGCCGGCTGACGACGTGGCTGAAGTCACCGTGCCCCGCTGGCGGTCGCACACGGCCGACTTCGACGCAGTACCGTGCAAGGTCTCTCGCCGGCAATGATCGGACATGGACGCAGCGCCGACTGGCAGTGGTTCTCCTGCCGTTTCCGCTTTCCAAGTGATAAGCAGCACGGCGCCGCTGGCTCTTTCTTCTTCAACCCCCGCCGTCGGAGTTCCATGCCTGCCGGCCGAAATGGAGTATCACTGTGTCGCGGGAGCTGGCGCAATTTCGAAGCGCCGGACTATCAATGAATCGGTTAAGTACAGCCGTCGGCCATCCCGCGCTGCCGAAATACCATGCCCGTTCGCAAGCTGTTCGGCGCAGCCCCGACTAATACCGCCGCTGGCGACAACGTGCATCACTCAAGCTGGTGCTTAAAGCGGCGTGCCGTTTCTACGAATTTCGCTGACGGTACCAAGTTTCGATTTTAATTCCGCCGCAACAAAGCGGATGAATGATGAAGGGATTTCTCGTGGACACGGCCACGCAGCTCTGGGAATATCAGCTATTGGGGGACTTTTCCTCCTCGGCCTTCGTAAGTGGGAGGTCGCAGTCCTGTTCAGTTCGGAAGCGTGATGGCTGTACTCTCAGCTCTGGGACCTCGACCCTTAATTTGCTGCAGCCGCCGCGGGCAACACTCGCAGGCGGCATGACCTGCCACTTCGCTGATCGGTCATCTGGGCAAACGCGAATTGTCTGGCCAGCCTCGGCATCGGCGAAAAACAACCCGAATGCCGGACGCTTCCTCGCGCATGGAGCGCTTCGTTCTAATGAAGCGATCGCCATCCTTGCTGACTCACCACGCTGCGCGATTGCCGTGTTGCAACTGACAGAGTGAAACGAATCAAACCAGAAACGCCAATCTGACGAACGCCGGACTATCGTGCCCACAAGGGAAAACTGGTGCCCTCTACGGAAAATAAAGCACAGCGAGCGCGCCTCTACCGCCGCCAGCGGCGCCGCTCTACCGTTCGGCGCCCGGAGGCGGTGCGGCCACCTCGCCTTCGACGACGAGATCGCAGGTGGGTACGCCACGCCCGACGGGCCGCCGCACCGAGATCACCTGCGCTCTCGCCAGCACTGGGGCATGTTTTCACGCGGTGAACGCTTTCACCGACAAGAATACGCGCCACTGCGTCAACCTCCCCATTCCCAAAACCGACGCTAAGCCGGCGGAGCCGTCCGAACCGAACCTCCTCGAGGCGGCCGCCAACGACCGAAACGGCGATCTTCGCCGGCGGTTGTTTCAAGTGGAATTTTTGCTGAACAAATAAAAGCCTGGCGTCCTCCCTCGGTGGCGCGGTTGGCACCTCGGCGGCCGTAAATTGACCGCCCAACGGCCGAGGAGTGGCCATGGGATAATGCTGAAGCGGTGCGTGAATTTTCGATATGTCGTGAAGGTCTCTACGCAAACGCCTGCACGCCTTTCTGATCATGATCCTGCAGATCGACGCCAAGGCCGCCTGGCATCGGCGAATACCGCCTGAAATTTCTAAGCACCTCGCCCGAACAACGCCAAATGGAACGGCTTCAATGCCCCCTGCCCGCAGCAAAGTGTCGCCAGTGTGACGCCGGCTGAAACCTGCCGCCAGGACTACTAATGCCGGGGAACGCTCCCCCACCGCCACGCCTACACCCGCCGCTCTTCCAGGCCCCTCGCTACCCAGAGAGTTTCTTCCGGTCGACCGCCTTCACACCAAGCAAAAAAAAGAGACGATATGTAAAATCTGAAACCAATTCACCCAAGCCGCCGCAATACGCGACAAGGCCCTCACTACCGTTACCAGCGCCCGAATCCGCTTCGAAGATTATGCCGGACGCGGATCATCCTTTTCAGCCACCTGCCGGACTTCACCCCGCCCGTAAACCCGAACTCATGACCTCGCGGACACCGCAGCGACGAATTCGAAGCCCGCTCAACTGCCAGCCTCGTCTGACTCGGCCGACTGACCGCACAGCCAAACGCATGGCTACGCAACGATCCACGACAAGATCGTCTACCGCGGAATGCAGAACGCCGAGGGTGCGCCTTCCCGCTGATCGCCGATCTGCGGACGAAAGTCGCCAACGATCCAGCCGGGCGAAAAGTTCACGCCGGCCGTCCTGAGCGTCTCTTCATCGACCTCGACGCCACGATCCGCGCCGTGATTCAACCACGCTGGCGCCACGCAACCTCGAAGATCAAACGCGTGCTCGTCGGCCTGAAACCGTCGACTGCTTCAACGTGCGCTACCTGCCGACTGGAATCCGCGACAAAGCGATCAAAGCCTAACTGCCCCGTCGTCGGCCGCCGCCGAAGAGCGCATGACCCGTCCCGACTAAGGGACGCAGTATGACTGGCTCCTCTTACCGCCGCCGCCGCAGGAAGATCCGAAGAAGTTCCCGCCAACAACCGCAAAAAAACCGCAACAGGCAATCACTCAACTGACCAAAACCGAATTCCTCGAAAAATCGCCAATCCCCGACTCCGCCATCTCCGAATGGGTAACGCCTGGGGCTCTCGCGGACCGGCCACTGTCGACTTCTATGCGACTTGGTGCGGCCCCTGCCGCTGCACGCCTGCACTTCGATCCTGGAAGAGCCTGAGGAGTACGCCGGCGAAGTGGATATCTTGCGCGGTCGACCACTGACTGCGAACAGGAGCTGCCAGCCTTCGGCGTGCGCCTGTCCCTACGCTGCTCTCTTCATCCCCGCCTGGGAATTTTGTGATGGCTACCGCATTGCCTAGTTATGCTGCGCGAAGCCATCACCGGCGAGCTGCTGCTCAAACTCCCCGCCGCCGAGTCCTGGATCCCCGCAGCGCGAAGTCGGAGTTGGTCGAAGCGCGCCACCATGGACGCCTTCGTGCATTTGACCTCCAGCTTGTGAACTGGCTAAGCATTTGATACCGAAACTGTAATGTCCAATATAATGGCCTAGTACATCCAGCTGAAATGTCAAGCCAGATGTCCTTCCAAATCCAGCCATCTGTATTGAAGCGTGTCGTTACGCCGCCGCTTCTGGACAAGAACTGGCTACCGCTGATCGTTCGTCCCCAGATACCGCGAGTAGCTTAAGCACAGCTGCGGCTGAGCAGTGCTGGCGAGGTTAAGCCGATGCTGAAACTGAATCGCAAACTTCTGTGCTCGCGACTCGCTGCGCTGCAGGAAACGATGAGGATCGCGTCAGAGAAATGCCCAGGCTCGAGCTGATTTGGCGAAGGTGCCAATACGGCGCCGTTACAGTGCTTGGTGTACTCTGCCGCGGTGCTTGGCTCAGATAGGCGTCCCTGCCTCGATGAACTTGTCCAATCGCCTGCCAGCACTCCTCCCCAGGCCCGCCAAGCCCTCGTCGAAATCCTTTAAGGTCACCGGCCATGTTGCCGCTGCTGTCGGCCAAACCGCGGAAACCAGATGGCCGACCGCTTTCGTCGCGGCTGGCCGGCACGGTAGACTGCAGGTCGCTGGCCGCCTGACCGTCGCCGCTGGCGTCGCCGCCGCAGTAGGGAGAAGCGGAAGGACGGTAACGCTGGTAGACCAGACCGAAGTTGGTCGCACCAAAGCTTGCCTCCCAGCGTGCCGTGTGGGAAGGCGCTCAACAACAGCCGCCCGTCGAACGAGCCGGCCGAATAGCCCAGCTCCCTCGCTGTTGACAGCCACCTTCTGCGTATATATTTCCAGGCCGATCGGCTACCGACGACGTACCGGTCGGTCACGCTGCGCGCCGTACCCATCGTATACGATCCATTGAGGTAGAGACGCGCAGCGGCTCCCTGCACGAACTCCTTCTGGATTTGGAGCGTGGTGTAGAACGAGTAGCCTTGTTCGTATTGCGGAGCATCACGACGCGAAGCGGCGCCGTTTTCTCCGTTCATCGGGTTGAGCGTCTTGTTCTCGGCGTAATATCCCCGTGAAGGCCGCGCTGTCCTGACCGCCGTCGTCACGTATTTGCCTTCAGCGACCTCGATACCGATGTTGTCATGGTAGATCGCATTGACATCCTTCGTGTAGAGGGCTTCGAGCGTGAATACCCAGCCGCGCCACTTGTAGTCGAGCGCAAGATTGCTCTTCCACAGGCTCGGATACTTGAAATCGGGATCCGTCACGGCGATCTCGGCACGGGAATAGGCCGCCTCGGCGGGTTTGTACATATTGGCGTTCTGATCGATGCTGCCCAGGAAACCGAGATTTTTCAGCGCCTCGCCTTCCATGTCGATCGACCCGAAAAGCACGCCGTTGTTGCCCGCCTGATTCGAAATCCAGACATAGGGAGGCGTGCCCGTGAAGAGTCCCGTACCGCCGCGCAACTGCAACGAACCGTCTTCGAGCGGTTTCCAGTTGAAGCCCACGCGCGGCGAGAACTGCGGGTGCACGCCCGGATATTTCGAAACGTCGACCTTGATGCCGTCACGATAGGTCTCGGCCGCCACGCGCGGATTCTCGGGCAGGTCGGTCATGAAAATCGGCATATCGACGCGCAGACCGAACGTCAGCGAGAAACGGTTGCTGGGCGTCCACTTGTCCTGCACGTAGAAGCCGAGTTGCAGCACGTCGATCTCGGCGAAGGGGAAGCCCTCCATAAGCGAATACTTCTGCAAGTAATGCGTCTGCCCCGTACCGGCGCTGTTGGCAAGACCGCCGTTGACCACGCCCGTCAGGCCGAAATCCGAGGGTTTGTACTTGGTAATGTCGAAGCCCGTCATATTGCCGTGCGAAGCCATGTAATCCTTCGCGGCCAGCACGTTGAACTTGAAGTCGTCGATCGACGAAAAGACCCACGAGCCCGGATAGTTCTGCGCGAAGCCGTTGCTGAAACTGCGATAGTCCGACTGCGTGCCGACGGTGATCTGATGACGGCCGTAGTTCATCGTGAAGTTGTCCTGAATCTGGAAGATGTCGGTATCGAGCTGATTGTTGTAGGAGTTGGCCTCGGTACCGAAGACCGTATAGCTCGATCCGTCTTTGAGGATGTCGACCTGCGGGAAGAAACCGCCGTCCATGTCGCGATAGTCGCGCAGACGCGAGTACCCCACCTTCAACGTGTTGGACATGTGGTCGTTGATCGTCGAGTTCCAGTCGGCCATGACGATGTTGAAATCGTTGTTCGTGCGGTAGTAGCTCGACGAGAAGGGCATGGCATAGGCGTTGGGGCCGCGTCCGTTGGCAGGAGCGCCCGACGTCGAAGGTGCGTTCGTATTATAGGATTTCAGGTAGTAGTACTTCAACGAGAAGGTATTCCGATCGTTGATATTCCAGTCGATACGCGCCGTAAGACGATCGGCCCGCGTCTCGGTCTTCGACAGATCGTAACCGCCCGGATTGTAGTTGAACTGATCGCCGAGAAACTTGGCCAGATCGTCCAGATCGGCGGCCGAGACACGCGAATCGGCCAGACGGTTCGAGATCGGTTCGTCCTGACGGTCCAGCTCGCCGTTGACGAAGAAGAAGAGCTTGTTCTTCACGATCGGGCCGCTCAGGCTCACACCGTACTGACGATTGGAGAACTCCGACACCTGACCGACATAGTCGCGCACGCGGCGGCCCTGCAACTCGGGACTCTTGGTATACATATAGGCCGAAGCGTGCCACTCGTTGGTACCCGACTTGGTCACCGAGTTGATACCGCCGCCCGTGAAGCCGCCGTTGCGCACGTCGTAGGGAGCGATCATCACCTGCACCTGCTCGATCGATTCGAGCGAGATGGGCTCCGTACCCTGGGCGCCCAGCGCCGACGACAGGCCGAACGAGTTGTTGAACGACGCACCGTCGACGGTCACGTTGTTGAAACGATACGACGTACCGGCGAAATTCTTACCGCTCGACATGGGCGTCAGTTTGACGAATTCATCAAGCGAACGGCTCGTCGTAGGCAGTTTCTCCATCATTTCGAGCGTCACGACCTCCTGCGCGCCCGTGCGGTTGGCATTGAAGACCGGATTGGCCTTGCCTACGACCACCACTTCGCCGATCGACTGCGAGTCTTCGCGCAACACGAAGTCCAACGTAGCCTCCTCGCCGATGGTCAGATAGATTCCCTCGATCTTTTCCGTATTGCAGCCGATAAAGCTGACCTCCCACATCGTAAGGACCTCCCCACACGCATACCGCCCAAGTTGAACTGGCCGTTGCGTGTCGATGCCGTAGCATACTGCGTACCCGTCGGCGTATGCACGGCGACGATCGTCGCACCGATGATCGGCTGGCCGTCGGTGTCGGCGACGCGACCGCTCATGCTCGACGTCGTCACCTGTGCCGAAGCCGTACAGAATGCGAACAGCGACAAAAATAAAAAGGCAAGTTTCCTCATAAGTATAAGTTTAGATTAATAAAAAGGGAGATTTCCATTCGTCTACGGCATCCGGCTCCGAAAAACAGAGTCGCCATGCCACCCGTTACCCGTTGTCTTTTCGGATCGATCCGTAACATAAATCTGCTGCAAAGATAACGCTTTCCTACAAATTATAAACGCTTACCTATATATTTATGAAAATCCGACCGCTTTTACCTCCGAAACGCAAGTGGTCGGACTCACGACGTGAGTCCGACCACTTTACGAATCGGGTGTTTTCGTCAGAAATAACGGCCGCTCAAATCCTTCATCTCGGCCATCTCCTGCAAAGCCGGCAGGGAGGCGCTGCTGCATCATTCCCTCGGCCATCGCTTCGGCACGCACCTTCTCGTCCTCGGCCGTCTGCTGCCGCTCGGCCGGATCGATCGCAGTCACCTCGAAGAGGTAAACGCCCGAAATGCCCTTGACCGGAGCCGAAACCTTGCCTTTCTCGGTCGTCTCGGTAATCGCACCCACGAGCGCCGGCTCGACACCCGCACCGTCGATGTAGAACGACCCGAAGGTCACGTCCTTGAAATCGGTCACCTCGCTGCCGAAGCTCTCGGCGGCGCCTGCGAGCGACGCATCGGAGAGGTTCTTCACGATATAGTCGTATTTCTTGTCGCGCAACAGGCGGTTCTGAATCTGCGAGGCAGCCTTCTTCACCGAAGCGTCCTCGTCGTCGTCAATCTCCGTGAGCAGCGCCACGACATAGTCCTTGCCGACCTTGAAAATCTCCGACAGGTCACCCTTGTCCGCGCCGTAGGCCCAGCGGGCCACTTCACGCGAACCTTCCAGACCGCGAACCGAGCGGTCACCCATGTTGAGCGTCGCTATGCGCGGCGTCACGGCAGCCTTCGAGGCGGCCTCGTTGAACGCGGCGGCGGAACCTTTGGCGTTCACGGCGAAGGTGCTGGCCTGATTGTGAACGTCGCGCAGCGTTGCGGCCGAAGCCTCCACGGGATAGCTTACCGTCGCCACCTTGTAATGTTTCGAGGGTTTGTCGGCACGGTAAACGTTGACGAGCTGGATGGCGTCGCCGCTCATCACCTTCACCACGTCGCCCTTTCTGGCGTCCGAAAGCGCTTCGGCCATTACGGTATTGAAGGCCGAGAAAGGGGTAGACGCCCACCTCGCCGCCTGCGGCGGCCAACTCCTCGTTGGCCGAATACTGACGCGACAGATCGGCGAAATTCTCACTCGTCGCCACCGTTTTGAGACTGTCGGCCAGTTTCTCGGCGGTATACGGAAGCACGATCATTTTCAGACCGAGCGTATCGGGAGCCATGCGGCTCTCCACCACACGGGCCATCGTCCAGACGTTGTTCTTCAACTCAGGGCCGAACATCTTGCCCGCGACGAGCGCCTTCGGCCTGTTCGCCCAGCTGCGCCGCCGTCACATAACGGTCGGCGATCTCGCCGTGGCGATCCTGACGCACGAAGAGTTTCACGTCCTCCGCGGCGTCGAACTTCTCTCCGACGGCGCGCACCTCCTTTTTCGAGGTTCAGCATATCGTCGTCCGTAGCGTTCACCTCGAAGACCACGTACGACAGCGTGCGCGACGGCGACTGCTTGAACATCTCCTTATGGGCGTTGTAGAACGACTTGATCTCGCCCGACGAGACGCTCACCAGCGAATCGGGCACCGACGAATAACGCTTGGCGACGTACTTCCCGCCGAAGACCTGGTTGGCCGCATCGACACCGTCCTCGATTTCGAGTTTGTTGACATAGGCGCCCTTGCCGATCAGCGTGGCGTATTTCTGCACGGCGCGTTCCAGCCGGGCCTGCTCGTTCAGGTCGTTCCACGCCTGTTGCGCGCGGGCGTCGGAAGCGGCCTGCGACAGGAACTGCGACACGGCGGCAGCGTTGTAAGCCCCCGTACGCGGATCGCCGAAAGCCGAATAGAAGGCCTGCGAAGGGATCTTGCCGCTGACCATGTCCAGACGCTCCTGCTCGGGAACCTCGATCCCCATCCGCTCGAAGCCGGGGACGAGCACGTGGTCGGCGAAAAGCGCCTGCCACGTCGCGGCGGCCAGCTGGTCGGACTCCTGATCGGTCGAAGCCTCTACGCCGCCGTTGCGGTTCTTGATGGCGTCGTACTGATTCAGATACTCGGAGTAGCGGATCTTGTCGCCGTCGATCACGCCGACCTTCGGATCGTTGTCCGAGAAGCCCATGTCGGTCTTCAACGACAGAATGAATGCCAAGAGGGCGAGTGCGATAATCACCGACAGAAGCGCGCCGAACTTGGTCCGTAAAGTGTTCAAACTTGCCATAAAACTGTATTTATTTTTTCATTAGTTTGCTTTCCTGCGGACGTTTTTTCGCCTCGGCACAGCCCGAACGGGTGCGGCTCTGCATCCGGCTTATCGAAAACGTCCTTTTTTCGGGCCTCCAAAGATAGTAAATTATTCGTAATTAACCCGCTGATCGGCCGAAAAAAAGCTCACAACCGTCTGACCCGCGCCAGCTCGATGCGCGAACGGGTCGTGCGCAACACGCGGATTTCGAGGCCGTCGACCGTAAGCGACTGACCGGCAGAAGGAATCCCGTCCAGATGCGAGATGATGTAACCCGCCAGCGTGTCGTATTCGCGGCTCTCCTCGATGCCGAGCCCGTAGCGTTCGTTGAGGTATTTCACTTCGAGCCGGCACGAAAAGACGTACTCGTTCTCGTCGACCTGCTTCTCGATCATATCCTGCTCGTCGTGCTCGTCCTCGATCTCGCCGAAAATCTGTTCCAGCACGTCTTCGAGCGAGATGATGCCCGCCGTACCGCCGAACTCGTCGATCACCACGGCGATGTAGGAGCGGTGCTTGATGAAGTGTTCCAGCAACGCCTGCAACGGCATGGTCTCCGGCACGAAATAGGCCGTCATCAGTACCTTCCTCAGATCGGCCGGCTGGCGGAACAGGCTCTTGGAGTTGACGTATCCCACGATATTGTCGATACTGCCCTCCCAGACGAAGATGCGCGAATATTTGCTCTCGACGAAGCGGCGCGTCAGCTCTTCGACGCTCGTCGACAGCTCGACGGCCTCGACGTCGATGCGCGGCACCATGCAGTCGCGCACGCGCAGATCGGCGAAGTCCAGCGCGTTCTGGAATAGTTTGATCTCGGTTCTCCTCGTCGTGCTGCACCTCCGTCGACCCCTCGATCAGACTTTCGAGATCGGTGCGGTTGAAGTCGGCCGCCGGCGCCTGCCTCTTCATCCGGCAGCCGAACAGCCGCAGGATGACGTACGAAACGACGGTCGTAAGCCATACGATCGGATAGAGCAGGATGTAAAAGACGAAGAGCAGCGGCGCGAAGGCTCGGTAATAGAAATTGGGATTTCCCTTGACGATCGACTTGGGCAGATATTCCGCCACGAAGATGATGACGACCGTCGAGATGAGCGTTTCGGCCAGCACCGACCCGCCCTGCGCCACGGCGTCCCAGCCGGCCAGCGCAGCGAGCGCGCGCAGCAGCGACGACATGTAGAGCGAATAGACGACCAGCGCGATGTTGTTGCCCACCAGAATCGACGTGATGTACTGTCCCGGATGCCGCTCGAAGACCTTCGCCACGAAATCGAGCAGGCCGCTCTGCTTGCGGTCGATCTCCAGTTTGAGGCGGTTCTTGCTCACGAAGGCGATCTCCATGCCCGAAAAGAAGGCCGAGAGGAGCAGCATCACGAGGATCAGGATAACGGATACGGTCATCGCTACGCTTCGGTTTGCGGTTCGTCCGTCTGCGGCGAAAGGGCCGCAGGGGCAGGATCGCCGTTATCGGGAGTCTTCTCTCCGGTCGGGGTTTCACCGGGGACGGCAGCCCCCGATCCGGCGGCAGGCTTTTCGCTCGCTTCGGCGGCCCGTTCACGTTCGGCTGCGGCAGCCCCCGATCCGGCGGCAGGCTTTCCGCCCGTTTCAGGCGCCGGCTCGCGTCCGGCAACGGTCTGTTCCTTCCCGACCGAGCCGGCAGGGCCGCGTTCGCCCGTAGCGGCAGGCGCAGGTGCGGAACCGGCAGGCGGGCGGGTCGCGGACTGCGGCGTCTTTTCGCCGGCCGGCCGGTCTTCCCCGTCGGCAGCTTCCGATTCGGACGGTTCGTCGTCCTCCTGGCTCACATCGACATCCATTTTCCCCGTGAAGCGGCGGAAACGCCACTCCTTGAAGGCTTCGTCCGACTCGAAGCCCTCGCCCTGAAAGACGTTGCCGCCTTCGTTCTGAACGATCTTCGTATCGACGTTCGAATAGATGCGCTGCGTCTTGGCATTCCAGAAGAGCTGCTGGGTGTAGAGTGTCTTGCCGTCGGACTTGACGACCACCACGTCGCCCTTGGCCTCCCACAGCTTCCGGTTCTCGTAATAGATCGCGTAGTTGGCCGTCAGCACGGCGTCGACCGTCGTCAGCGAGTCGTCCTGGTAGGTGGTGATCTCGATCCCCTTGCGGAACTCGCGGTACGGCTCCTTGACCAGCGTATATCCTTCGAGCAGCGGCGCCTTGAAGAAATAGGAGCGCCGCCCGTTCTCGGACATGATGACCGACAGGTGTTCGCTGTACTCGGTCATCAGCGCCTCGTCGCCGCCGCTCGCTGCGGCAGGAGGCTTGTCGCACGAGAATAGCAAGATAGCACTCCCCGCAACGAGGAGTGCTACCAGAACATATCGTCCGATCAGACGGGCCATCTTCGCAGGCGCCTGATTAGCGGATGCAGCGAACCGTCGTCGCAATGCCGTTGACGACATAGCGCTGACCGGCCTGCACTTCGTTGAAGAAGCACTCCTCCTTCGAGGGCCATGCGCTGCGGAAGGCGGCCATCATCTTGGTCGCGGTCTCTTTCAGATCGGCCTCTTCGAGCAGCTGAGCGGCCTTCTCCATCGTGTCGTAAGCCACCCAGTACATCGCCTGCGAGGTAAAGTTGGCACCCGAAGCCTGTGCGCCGTAGCACTGCGCCAGCACGAAATAGGTCATGCCGTCCTCGGGATTGAGCGCCTGCGCTTCGAGCGCGGCCTTGCGGGCCTCGGCATAGTTCTTCGTAGCCAGCTGTACGACGCCGATGCGCACCAGCAGCTTCTCCTTCTCGACATTGTCGGTCTCGACGGCCAGCGCCTCGGTCAGATACTTGATCGCCTTGTCGTACTCCTGCTTGTTCTGGAAAGCCTGCGCGAGGAACAACGCGGTTTCGGCCGACGGCTTCACTTCGTAATATTTCTCGGCGGTAGTCAGATAGAACTCGCTGTCGCATTTGGCGCGCGTCATCAGATCGACGGCCTGCGCCAGCACGTCGGGATCGTTGTTGCTGGCGGCGATCTTTTCCTTGAACATCGCTTCCAGATTCTCGCACGAAGCCACGCCCGACAGGCCGAAGCACTTGTCGAACTGATCCTTATACTCGGCAGCCTGCCCCGTAGCGCCGTCGAAGACTGGCGACAGACGGTCGTACTCGGCGATGATCTCCTCGGGCGAACCTTCGCCGTCGTCCTTATAGTAGTCGGTGAGCTGCTTGAAATAGATCGCTACCAACTCCGGATCGGGCTGTGCAGCGATCGCCTCGCGGAACAGCTCCAACACCCGTTCGTGGTCGAGCGGATTATAGATCAGAAAGTCGCGTGCCTTGCGGTCGAGGATGTAGGCCTTGCCGCGGGTCGCATGATCGCCGAAATTCTCGATACGCAGATCGTAGAGCAGCATCAGCGAGTCGATGTAGGTCTTCTTCTCGGCTACGCTCTTGGCACGCGCGATCTTGTTCTTCATCACCGTAGCGCCCTTGGCATAGATATTCTCCGAAGCCTTGGGACACTTGTCCAGCAGTTGTTTGAGGTACCCCGAAGCAGTCTGGAAATCCTGGTTGCCGACCGCCTCGTTGAAAAAGTTGAGCAAATAGATGTTGTCTTTCCGTTCCTCGGGCGTTGCGCCGTATTTGCCGTACTTCGCATCGTCGCTGAAATCCTGGGCCATCGCCACCACTCCGACGACGGCCAACGCTACAGAGAGCAGAATTTTTACGCTTTTCATCTTAACTATTCCCTTCTTATTTTTAGATTTTGTCAAGTTTAATCGTATTTGTAACGCACGAACCACGAATCCTCACCGAAGAGCGTCAGACCGAGCGAGAATTTCACATAGCGCTGCCGTACCAGCCCGATCTGCCGGTTGTCGATCCGAAGCGGCGAATCGTTTCCGCGCTGGCCGAACTCCACGCCGAAATCGATGCTCGACCGGCCCAGAAAACGCACCGGCATACCGAATCCGGCCGTCACGGCATATTGCGACAAGGTCTTCCCCTCGAAGGTCTGGTAGTAGGTTCCGTACCGGAATCCCACGCGGTAAGACCAGCGTTTCAGGTAATTGCGGATATCCATCCGGTTGGGCGTATACTCGAATCCCAACTTGACGGTGTTCGTGTTCTTATAGGCGACGTTGACCGCTCCGGGAACGGACTTCGGCGACTCGTTGTTCTCCCAGTTCTGGTAGATGTAGTCGACGCCCGCCGCGATCTTGGCGTTCTGGTAGTAGAGCCCCACGCCCAACTGAACGGGCAATTTGAGTGCCATGCGCGTCGTATCGCCCCGCACCACGGTGCCGTAAATATCGCCGTTGACGACCGTCTGATTCACCGACGGACGCAGATTGCCGCCCATATCGTAGGTCGCGCCCAGCGTCAACACCTGCCGCTCGGACTGGATCAGATCGGCTTGCAGCCCCAGCTGCATCTTGATGCGCGAAATCCCGTAGGAGTCGGTGCCCGTCACCGTATTGACCGAACCGCCGTTGACGATGTTGTTCGAGACCACCGTCTGATACGTCCGCTCGATGTCGCCCCAATAGTATTGGGCGGCGACGCCGATCGAAACGCGCTTGACCACCTCCCAGCCGATGCCCAGCTTCACCTCCGTCAGGTCGCCCTCGCCGGCGTAAAGGTACTGCACGCGGCCGATATTGCCCCACACGTCGTCGCTCTGTTCATCGGCCGAAACACGGTAGCCGACGCTGCTGTACGGCGTCAGGCTGAATCCCAGTCCGAGCCGCCTGGCCAGCGGCAGCTGAAAGGCGATGTCGTGGAAATTGAACGTATTGTAGCTCGTGCGCGACGTGGTCTGCGCACCGTCGGCATACTTCTGCTGGCGGTTGTAAAAGTTGACCCCCTCCACGCCGAAATCGAAGAGAAATCCCTGGCGGGGCGTCAGGCTGTACGCCGCAGGATTGAGCGGATTGACCATCACCGAGCTGCGCATTCCCAAGCCTACGCCTCCCATCGACCGCTGGGCCACCACGCCGGGCGTCTGCAATTCGCCGATGCCGTACATCGAATAGGGAGAAAAGGCATTGATACTGCTTGTCTGAGCCATTGCCGAAACCGGCACGACCAGCATCGCAGCGACAGCCAGTCTATACATTAATCTCTTCACTATCATTCGTTTTAGCATTCGGCATTAAACTCCAAAATCCGATTCAGACCCAAGAAGACGAGTTCACAGTCTGCAAATATCGCATTTTTAATTCTTTTCGCAAAGTTTTTTGCGGCGCCACCAGTAAAAATTATGCAAATATCCGCATTTTCCCGCCGGAAACGCGCGATGTATCCTTCGATTTCGAAGGCGATGCCGTTCATCACGCCCCTGCTCGATGCAGGAGGTCGTAGTCGTCCCGTAAAGGCGCTCTTCGGCAGTCTCGCGGCACAACGGAAGCCTGGCCGTATAGCGGTGCAACGCCTGAAAACGCATCCCCATTCCGGGCGAAATGGCCCCGCCGCGGTAGGTGCCGTCGCCCGACACGTAGTCGACGGTGATGGCCGTTCCGAAATCGACGACCAGCGCGTCGCGCCCTTCGGCCACGAGCGCCGCCCCCACCGCGGCGGCGAGGCGGTCGGCGCCGAGCGTTTCGGGCGTATCGTAGCCGTTGCGGATCGGCACGGGCGTCGCCGGTGTAAATTCCAGACACTTCACGGCACGCACCCGCAGCATCCGCGCCAGCGGTGCGGTACGGCCTCCGGTAGAGGCGATAATGGCCCGGTCGATCGCCGGCCAGCGCGCCAGCAGGCCGTCGAGCAATTTGGTGTCGCACTCCTCGGCGAGCAGTTTCTCGACGATTTCACCCCCGTCGAAAACCGCCATTTTTATCAGCGTATTGCCGATGTCGATCGTCAGGTTCACGCGTCTTGTTCTTTATACAACGATTTCAGTATCTCCCATGCCCCTGCGATGTCGGTTACCCCTCTAACGGTCATCGCCAAACGGTTATTGTGCTGTTTGAGCACAAATTTATCGGGCCGTCGGGTCACGCGGCGCAACAGCTCCGAGAAGACCTCGCTCTTGTAGAAGGGCGACGCCGCGTCGCCCACGAAGTGTACGATCATCAACCCGTTCTTGACCTTCACGCGCTCCATGCCCAGACGCACCGCCTCCCAACGCAGACGCACCACGTCGAGCAGCTCCCTGGCCGCCTGCGGCAGCGCCCCGAAACGATCGACGAGCCGCTGCTCGAACCGTTGCAGCTCCTCCTCGCTGCGCATCGCGTCGAGCTCGCGGTAAAGCCGCAGTTTTTCGGCCGTCTGGCTCACGTAGGAGTCGGGCAGCTCGGCCTCGACGTCGACCTCGACGGCCGCATCCTCCACATAGCGCAACTGCTCGACGACCTCCTGCTCGCGGTCGCTCAGCCCCGCCACGTCGAGTCCCTCGGCCCGCAGTTCGGCCACCGCTTCGCGCATGATCTTCTGATAGGTCTCGAACCCGATGTCGGCGATGAATCCGCTCTGCTCGGCCCCCAGCAGGTTGCCGGCGCCGCGGATGTCGAGGTCCTGCATGGCGATGTTGAACCCCGATCCCAGGTCGGAGAACTCCTCGATGGCACGCAGACGCCGCCGTGCATCGCTGCCGAGCAGTTCGTCGGGCGGCGACAACAGGTAGCAATAGGCCTTGCGATCCGACCTCCCCACACGGCCGCGCAGCTGATGCAGGTCGCTCAGACCGTAGTTCTGGGCGCCGTCGACGATGATCGTATTGGCGTTGGGGATGTCGATGCCGTTTTCGACGATGGTCGTCGAGACCAGCACGTCGAACTCGCCGTAGATGAAATCCATGACGAGCCGTTCGAGCTGCTCGGCCGGCATTTTGCCGTGACCGACCCCGACCCGCGCCTTGGGGCAGACGCGCGTAATCAGGCCCGCGACGGTTTGGAGATCCTCCACGCGGTTGTGGACGAAATAGACCTGCCCGCCGCGCGCCAGCTCCGCTTCGACGGCATCGCGGACGATCTCCTCCGAGAAGACGTGCGACTCCGTGACGATCGGCTGGCGGTTGGGCGGCGGCGTCGAGATGACCGACAGGTCGCGCGACCCCATGAGCGAAAACTGCAACGTACGCGGAATGGGCGTCGCCGTGAGCGTGAGCGTGTCGACATTGACGCTCAGCTGCGTGAGCTTCTCCTTGGCCGCCACGCCGAACTTCTGCTCCTCGTCGATGACCAGAAGCCCCAGATCGTGGAAGCGGACGTTCTTGCCCAGCATCTTGTGCGTGCCGATCAGAATGTCGATCCGCCCCGCTTCCAGATCGGCGAGAATCTGCCTGGTCTCCCTGGCCGATTTCGTACGGTTCAGGTATTCGATTTTCACCGGAAAGTCGCGCAGCCGCTCCATGAACGAACGGTAGTGCTGCAACGCCAGAATGGTCGTGGGAACCAGTACGGCGGTCTGCTTGCCGTCGCAGGCGGCCTTGAAGGCGGCGCGGATCGCCACCTCCGTCTTGCCGAAGCCCACGTCGCCGCAAACGAGCCGGTCCATCGGTTCGGCCGACTCCATGTCGCGCTTCACGGCCTCGATGGCCGCCTGCTGGTCGGGCGTCTCTTCGTAACGGAACGAGGCTTCGAGCTCGTGCTGCAAGTACCCGTCGGCCGAGAAGGCGAAGCCCTGCGATGCCTTGCGCTTGGCATAGAGCGCGATCAGCTCGCGCGAAATATCCTTGACGGCTTTCTTGGTAGCCGCTTTGAGCTTCTGCCAGGCGCCGCTGCCCAGCTTGTAGACCTTGGGCGGCTCGCCGTCGCCGCTCTTGTAACGCGAAATGCGGTGCAGCGAATGGACGTTGACGAAGAGTACGTCGCCGTCGCGGTAGACCAGCTTGATCGCCTCGTGCGTGCGCCCGTTCTCGTTGATCTTGACCAGACCGCCGAACCGCCCCACGCCGTGGTCGATATGCACCACGTAATCGCCCGGTTTGAGCTGGTTCAGCTCGGCGACGGTCATCTGCTCGTCGCGCCGGATCTCGCCGTTGATGCGGTAACGCTGGTAACGGTCGAAGAGCTGCTGGTCGGTATAACAGCAGAGGCGGAGCGTATGGTCGACGAACCCCTCGTGCAGCGTGAGCGACACCGGCGTGAAGACCACCCCGCCGCGGCCGACCTGGTGGAAAATATTTTGCAGGCGTTCGACCTGAGCCTTGTTCTCCGATAATATATAGGTGCGATACCCTTTCTGCGTCGCGGCGGAAAGGTCGTCGGCCAGCAGCTCGAAATTTTTGTTGAAGGAGGGTTGCGGCGCCGTGCGGAACTCCACCGCGACCGTCGCCGGCCGCTCGGCCAGCGTATCGCGCGCCGCGAAGAGTCTCTTTCCGGCCAGCGCGTCGAGCAACTGCCGGCGGCTGGTCAGCGCACGGTCCACACCGGCGGGATCGTCCGCCTCGGCGAGCATCCGCCGCCGCAGATCGTCCACGCGCCGCAGGGCGTAATCCGCATCGAAAAACCAATAGCACACGTCGCCCGCCGCCTCGACGAGCGACACTCGTCCGCCTTCGCGCGCATTGAGGTTGGGAATGATCTCGGCCTGCTGCAACTTGTCCTGCGACAGCTGGCTCGAAATGTTGAACCGCCGGATCGAGTCGACCTCCTCGTCGAAAAAGTCGAACCGGTAGGGCAGGCTCTCGACGTAGGAGAAGACGTCGACGATGCCGCCGCGCTGAGAGTACTGCCCCGGCTCGTAGACGAAATCCACCCGCACGAATCCGCTCTCGTCGAGCCATTCGACCAGATCGGCGGGGCGCAGGCGGTCGCCCGCCCGCACGGTCATCGTCTCGCGCCGCAGCGCCTCCGCGTCGACGACCCGTTCGGCCAGCGCTTCCGGATAGGTACAGAGCGCCAGGTATCCCGCCGGCGGCGTCCGCAGTGCATTGAGCGCCGCCGTGCGCTGCACGACGCCCTGCGCATCCTCGGCGCCGTAGACGATCGACCGCTTGTAGGACGACGGGAAAAAGAGGATGCGCCGCTCGTCCAGCAGCGCGTAGAGGTCGTTCAGGAGATAGGCGGCCGCATCGCGGTCTTCAGCGACGAAGACGTGCACGCCGCCCGTGCGGCGTATGGTCGCTGCGGCATACAACGAAAAAGCCCCGCCGACCAACTCCTTGAGATGGACGGTGACGCTTTCCGTTTCGTATTCGCGGCACAACCGACGGAGGTTCTTCGACCCCTCGACGAGTGCCAGCATCTGCTCGCTCGCAGTCATAAAAAAGTAAGGCCGTTAGTACTCAATGCCCCGAACCGTTCGCCCGGCTCCGCTTACAGCAGTTGTTTGCCCCGCTTGTCGAAGAAGCGCGTATCGACGATGCCGACGCTCTGGTCCGCGACGATGTGCAGCCACGTCTTGTAGCGCCACATCCAGCGCAGGCGCAGCGACCATACGCCACGGTGAAGGAACGCCGAAACATAGGGGCTGACCTTCAATTTGAGGTATTTGTGCCCGCGGTCGATCGTCAGGTAGGAGATGTTGTTCTCGATCTTCTTGTCGAGCAGAATGGTCGGCTCGATCTTGCCCGTCCCGCCGCAGGTGGGGCAGACGTCCTTCACCTCCTCGACCGCCACGGGACGCACGCGCTGGCGCGTGATCTGCATCAGACCGAACTTCGTGAGCGGAAGGATCGTATGCTTGGCCTTGTCGGTGGCCATCAGCTTGGTCATCTCGTCGTAGAGCGTCTGCCGGTTGACCGCCTTGTGCAGATCGATGAAGTCGATGATGACGATGCCGCCCAGATCGCGCAGGCGAAGCTGGCGGGCGATTTCGCGCGCCGCAGCCAGATTGACGTCCAGAGCCGTCTGCTCCTGGTCGTCTTCGGCCTTGGTGCGGTTGCCCGAATTGACGTCGATGACGTTCATCGCCTCGGTATGTTCGATGATGAGGTAGGCGCCCCGTTTCAGCGACACGTACTTGGCGAAGAGCGACTTGATCTGCTTCGAGATGTCGAAATTGTCGAAAATGGGCACCTTGCCCCGATAGAGTTTGACGATCTTCTCCTTCTCGGGGGCGATGACGCGGATATAGTTGCGGATCTCGTTGAACATCGTCTCGTCGTCGACCGTAATCTGCGAGAACGACGAGTCGAGCGAGTCGCGGATGATGGTATTGGCGCGGTTCTGCTCGCTCAGGAGCAGCGCCGGAGCCGTCGATTTCTTGACGTTCTGCAAGGCCGTGTGCCACTTGTCGACCAGCGAACGGATGTCGTGTTCCACGTCGGCGTCCGAAGCGTTCATCGCCGCCGTGCGGATAATGACGCCGAAATTCTTGGGCAGCACCCCCTGCGCGATGCGTTTGAGCCGCTTCTTCTCGTCGGCGGAGCGGATCTTCTGCGAAATGAAGACCTTCGACGAAAACGGCACCAGCACGACGTTGCGGCCGGCCAGCGAGATGTCGGCCGTCAGGCGCGGGCCTTTGGTCGAAATGGCCTCTTTGGCCACCTGCACCATGACCGTCTGCCCCACTTCGAGGTGGGCGCCGATCTTGCCGCTCTTTTCGAGCGCCGGTTCCAGCTTGATTCCTTCGAGACGGATGCCGCGCTTGCCGGGCTGTTGCGCCGCCACGAGCTTTTTGAGCGACGAAAACTGCGACCCCAGATCGAGGTAATGGATGAAAGCGTCCTTTTCGTGTCCGATGTTGACGAACGCAGCATTCAGACCGGGCATGATCTTGCGAACCTTGCCCAGATAGATATCTCCCACCGAGAAGCCCGTCTGACACTGTTCCTTGTTGAGCTCGACGAGCACCTTGTCTTCGGCCAGCGCAATGGAGATTTCAGTCGGGGTTACGTTGATGATTAATTCTCGATTCATATGGTTTTCCTGCAAAAAGGCACTCCTGCGAACCGGCCCGCCCTTCACGAACGGGCTCGGACCCGTTTCGCGGAAAGCGGCGGCGAACGCCTCTGCGACACCGCCGGCCGGCGAAGGATTTCCGCATTCGCTTCCGACCGCCGTTTCCGGAGCCGGAGACGCATGCCGCCTCTTTTTCAGCCGGTTCCGGTCTGAAAACGAAACGACCGGCCGACCGGAAACGGAGCGGGGCGGAGTTGCCTACGAAAAAATAGTTAAAGCTAAAGGCTTTCGGACCTTTAGCTTTTACTATCTGTCAATACATAAGAGTGCTACTTTTTCTTATGACGGTTCTTGCGCAGACGTTTCTTCCGCTTGTGCGTAGCCATCTTATGACGCTTATGCTTCTTTCCGTTCGGCATAGTTGTAAATTTAATGGTTTGACTTTAAGTTTGGATCCGGTTCGGCCCTATTTCACCTTCGCGGCGAAGCTCTTGGCGGGCTTGAACGCGGGGATGTCGTGTGCCGGAATCGTAATCGTGGTATTCTTCGAAATATTGCGGGCTACCTTCGTGGCGCGCTTCTTGACGATGAAGCTGCCGAAGCCGCGGAGATATACGTTGTTCTTCTTCTCCAGAGATCCCTTGATGCTCTCCATGAAAGCCTCGACAATGGCCTGTACCTGTACCTTCTCGGCACCGGTGCTTTTGGCGATCTCGTTTACGATATCTGCTTTTGTCATAGTTGTAAAAAATTAAGAGTTAATATGTTAATTCCTTTTCTATCCCTGCTTTCTGCCACACCTTCTACACCTTTCGCTCACCACGGCAACCGTCCGCCTGCGGGTCGGTCGTTCAGCCTCGGATTCCGGAAAAAATCGCTTTTTCAGGTGTGCAAATATACTATTTATTTGATTAATCCACAATTCGCTAACATTTTTTTCATTTCCGGCATCCGCGCGGCACCCTCCCGCAGGAAAAAATCTATCCGTCAGTGTGTGAGTGCCATATAACAAATAACGCGCCAAGCAGGAGGAAATTGCATGGCGGCCGGCCGGCGATGCGGAAAAAACGTCCGGCACGCAATATTTTTGCCCCGAAATTGCATTATCCTATGGAAAACGTTACTTTTGCACAACCTAACCGACAGCGACATTATGGTGAAAATCCTATGGGTGGACGACGAGATCGAACTGCTGAAACCCCACGTGCTCTTCCTGCGTCAGAAAGGGGGTATGAAGTCGACACCTGCAACAACGGGTACGACGCGATCGACATGGCCACCGAAGGCGGCTACGACCTGATCATCCTCGACGAGATGATGCTCGGCATGACCGGACTGGAAACCCTCCCCAAGATCAAGGAGGTACGCCCCACCACGCCCGTCATCATGGTGACCAAGAGCGAGGAGGAGAACATCATGGACAAGGCGATCGGCTCGAAGATCGCCGACTACATCATCAAGCCCGTCAACCCCAACCAGGTGCTGCTCTCGATCAAGAAGTGCGTCCATTCGCAGCAGCTCGTGACCGAGCAGACCACGGCCGACTACCGTGCCGAGTTCGGCCCGCATCTCCAATGCGCTGCAACTGGCCGAGAACTTCTCCGACTGGTGCAACATCTACCGGCGCATCACCTCGTGGGACATCGAGTTGTCGGAGTCCAGCGACGCTTCGATCAAGGAGGTGATCCAGTTCCAGAAGTCGGAGGCCAACCAGGCCTTCTCGAAATTCGTGCGCCGCAACTATTTCGACTGGATCAACCGCCGCGACGACCTCACGCCCGTCATGTCGCATACGCTCATGCGTTCGCGCATCCTCCCCGTCGCCGACGAAAATTCCAAGACGACGCTGCTGCTTATCGACAATTTCCGCTACGACCAGTGGCGTTCGATCAACCCGCTGCTGCGCGGCTACTACGACGTGGCCGTCGACGACTTCTACTGCGCCATTCTCCCCACGGCGACGCAATACGCCCGCAACGCCATCTTCGCAGGACTGATGCCGCTGGCCATCGACCGTCTGATGCCCGAACGGTGGCTCAACGACAACGAGGAGGGCGGCAAAAACCAGTACGAGGAGGAGTTCCTGCGCCGCCAGTTGCAGAGTAACGGCAAGAACTACCGCTGGACGTTCGACAAACTGGTGCGCCCTGAAGCGGGCCGCAAGCTGGTGGACAACATCCAACGCATCTACGACGCCGATTTCTCGGTGATCGTCTACAACTTCCTCGACATCCTGTCGCACGCGCGCACCGAGACCGACATCATCCGCGAGCTGACCGAGGACGAGGCGTCGTTCCGCTCGCTGACGCGCTCGTGGTTCGAACACTCCGACCTCTTCACGCTGCTCAGCCTCCTCTCGAAGCGGGGACACGGTCATCATCACCTCCGACCACGGCACGATCCGCGTCGACAACCCGATCCGCGTGACGGGCGACCGCGAGACCTCGCCCAACCTGCGCTACAAGACGGGGCGCAACCTCTCCTACAACCCGCGCGAAGTCTACGAAATCACGCGGCCGGAAGACATCAATTGCCGCGCATCAACCTCTCATCGAGCTATATCTTCGCCTACAACACCGATTTTCTCGTCTATAACAATGACGCCAACCGCTTCATCCGCTACTACAAGAACACGTTCCAGCACGGCGGCATTTCGATGGAGGAGATGATCGTGCCCTATATCGTATTAAAACCCAAACAATAAGCATGAAAACGCTCGCTATCGATTCGCTCGACGACCTTCCCGACGCGGCCGAAGCCGTCATCGACGCACTTGCAGGCCGCACGGTAGTCGCCTTTCGGGGCGAAATGGGCGCCGGCAAGACGACCCTCATCGGCGCGATCCTCGACCGTCTGGGTTCCGCCGACACGGTCACCAGCCCCACCTTCGCGCTGGTCAACCAGTACGACACGGCCGACGGACGCCCCGTCTTCCACTTCGACTTCTACCGCATCGACCGCATCGAGGAGGCCTACGACTTCGGCTACGAAGAGTATTTCTATTCGGGCAACCTCTGTCTGGTGGAGTGGCCCGAAAAAATCGAGGAGCTGCTCCCCGACGACACGATGACGGTTCGCATCCGCGTGGACGGCCCCGAGCAGCGCACGCTGTTCATCGACTGAGGCGGCCCGACGAACCGGCAGGGCGGCGCACTGTCGCAGTGCGCCGCCGTGTCTTCGCCCCGCAGGAGTCAGATGCGCGGTTTCTGCACGAGGCGGATCACCAGCGAAAGCGCATAGATCATCATGCCGTACATCACGGGGATCAACGACACCTTGAACCCGTTCAACAGCAACCCGACCGAAGGCCACTCGCCGACCTCGGCGACGACACCGGCCGCCTGAAACAGCCCCGCAAACTGCCAAAAGCAGCCTGTGACCAACGCCAGCAGGCCGATTTCACGCACCCACGCGGGGGCTTTCCACGCCGCGAAAAGAGACAGACCAACTCGACGGAGAGCAGCGACATTGCGCCCGGACCGCCTGCAATGAAAAGATCGAACATAACGCACGGATTTTTAAGGTTCAACAATTCGGGGAATCCCCGCTGCAAAGATAGGCCGAACGCCGCACGCAGCCAAACGATCGGGCCGTCGAATCCCCCTCTTGCCGTGCAGAATCCCGTCGTCGCGCTTTTCCGGCGCCGGCGCACGGCGGAATCGGCCGAAAATCGCTACCTTTGCGTTCGCAAACCGACCGTCCGCACATGAAACGACTCTTCCCGCTGTTTTCGGCCCTCGCCGCCGTGCCGTTCGTGGCGCTGCTGCTCGTCAGCCTCGGTTACACCCTCGGCGAAGCGTCGCTGCTGGCCGTCATGTTCCTGCCCGGTCTGTTCGCCTTCCGCCATTTCCTGCCGCAAATCCGGTTCGCCGAACGACGGCGCGGGGCCCTGCAACTGTTCTATCTGACGGGAGCCGTCCTCACCTTCGAGTACGTCGCCCTGATGCTGACGAATTTCTACCTGCGCTACAACGCCTCCGTCTGGCGCTACGACATCACGATGCCCGATCTGCTGCAAAACCCGCTCTTCATCCTGCTGCTGCTCGCCGCCTGCACGCTGCCGATGCACTGGATCGAACTCCGCTGCAACACGCAGCCCGCCCGCGACCGCTACGTCGAATTCATCTCCGACCGCCGCCGCGTCCGCCTCGAAACGGAGCGGATCTCCTACCTCGAATCCAACGATTCGGAGGTGTGGATCCACACCTCGACCGGCGAATCCCTACGCACCAAGACCAAGATTTCGCAGTGGGAGCAGCAGCTCGACGACCGCTTCCTGCGCATCCACCGCTCCTATATCGTCAACGCCGACCGCGTCGCAAGGCACACGGCCGGCGCGGTGGTCGTCGACGGACGAACGCTCGAGGTTTCGCGCAAATACCGCGACAGCGTCCGCGCGGCGATCCCCGAAAGCGCGCCGTCCGCCCGCGTCCGGCACATTTCGAACGACAAGCCCTCCTGAGCGGTGCGAAAGTTGGACGATTCCGGAAAAATCGTTATTTTTGCTCCTCCGAAAACAACTACGATCATGCAGGAATATACCTCCCGCCAACAGCAGATCCGCCGCTCGGCGCAGCAGATCTACGACGTCGTCAGCCGATTCGACAACCTCACCCCCGCCCTGGCCGACCGGGTCGAGGAGTGGCAGGCCGACGAAGACACCTGTTCGTTCAAGGCCAAAGGCTTCACCGTGAAGCTGCGCATCGCCGAAAAGGAGGCGCCCAAGACGATCAAGATCGTCGGCGGCGACGGCGGCGTACCGATGGATTTCGCCTTCTGGCTGCAACTCAAAGAGGTGGCACCCTACGACACGCGGATGCGGCTGGTGCTGCACATCGACCTGAACATGATGATGCGCATGATGATCGGCTCGAAGATTCAGGGTGCGATCGACCAGATCGCCGAGGCGCTCGCCAAGTCGTTCAACGCCGCCCCGCAGGTCTGAGCGGACGCCGCCCGCAGGGCGAGCGAGGAAGGCCGGAGGGCCGGCACCGGAGGTGCGAAGGCCCTCACGGACGAACGAGCCTCGCTTTTCGCAAGAAAAGCCGTCCGCCATACCGCCACAGGCGAAACGGTGTTTGCAGGACGACCGACACCGCCCGGCAAACGTCACGGTCCGCATCGGCCGACGCTGCCGATCCTTTTTTCCGACGGCGGGATTTTGAAATCCCGCCGAAATACGTTATATTTGTAAGAACTATCAACCACCAATACTCGGCTCATGGCACACCACGTTTTCATCAGTTACGCAAGTAAAAACAAACAACTGGCCGATGCGCTCTGCCACACGCTGGAACAACACCGCATCTCCTGCTGGATCGCCCCGCGCGACGTCCTGCCCGGAGAGCCCCTACGCCCGCGAAATCATCCGTGGCATCCGCGACTGCCAGATCATCGTGCTGATCTATACCAACGACTCCAACGCATCGGAGCACGTGCTCAACGAGATCGACAAGGCGTTCAACTACGGGAAGGTCATCATCCCTTCATCGCCGACGATACGCGCATGAGCGACGAGTTCGACTACTACCTCAGCCGCAAGCACTGGCTCACGGCCTTTCCCAACCCCGAACAGCACTTCGCCAAATTGGTGGAATCGATCGCCCGGACGCTGAAACTCGACACGACGCCCGTCGTGGCACCGCCTCCGACACCCACGCCGCCGCCCGCCACGGCGACTCCGCCGCCCGCAGTGCCGCGCCCGACGATTACTCCCGTCGACGTTCCGCGCCCGCTGGCCGGACGCAATCGCACACGCGGCAAACAGAACTACGACAACGGCGACAGCTACGAAGGCGAACTCTTCGACAACAAACGCGACGGGCAGGGCACCTACACATGGAAAGACGGAGACAAATACGTCGGCGATTTCATCGATAACCAGCGCACCGGAAAGGGCACCTTCTACTGGGTCGACGGAGAGCGTTACGAAGGCGAGTTCCTCAACGGAAACCGGCACGGCCGCGGCATCTATTTCTTCAAGAACGGCAACCGCTACGAAGGCGATTTCCGCGAAGGGAAACGCACGGGCCGCGGCACGTTCCAATGGGCCGACGGAGACCGTTACGAAGGCGAGTTCATCGACGGCGACCGCACCGGCAAAGGCTGCTACTACTGGAAGAGCGGCTCCCCACTACGACGGCGACTTCATCAAGGGCAGCCGTACGGGCAAGGGCTCCTTACTACTGGGCCGACGGAGACCGCTACGTGGGCGATTTCGCCGACGACAAACTCCACGGCCAGGGCGTCTACTACTACAAGGACGGCACCGCTACGAAGGCACCTTCGCGGAGGACAAGCGCACCGGCCGCGGTACGTTCTACTGGCCCGACGGAGACCGTTACGAGGGCGATTTCATCAACGGCGAACGCACGGGCAAGGGCTCCTACTACTGGGCCGACGGCGATCGCTACGAAGGAGATTTCGTCAAGGGGAAATGCCACGGGACGGGTACCTACTACTACAAGAGCGGAAACCGTTATACCGGCGCTTTCGTCGACGACAAGCGCACCGGCAAAGGCTCCTACTACTGGAAGAGCGGCTCCCCACTACGACGGCGACTTCGTCGAGGGGAAATGCCACGGCAAGGGTACCTACCATTGGAATTCGGGCAACTATTACGTCGGCGACTGGGTCAACGACGAACGCACCGGCAAGGGCGTTTATTACTGGGTCGACGGCGACCGCTACGAAGGCGACTTCATCAAGGGCTCGCGCACGGGAAAAGGATGTTACTACTGGCCCGACGGCGACCGTTACGAGGGTGACTTCGTCGAGGGAAAGAGTCATGGCAAGGGAACCTACTACTGGGCCAACGGAAACAAATACGTCGGCGACTGGGTCGCCGACAAACGCACCGGCAAGGGTGTCTTCTACTGGACCAGCGGCGACCGCTACGAGGGAGATTTCGTCGAGGGAAAATTCAACGGCGAGGGCATCTACTACTGGGCCGACGGAGACCGTTACGAGGGAGAGTTCTCGGACGGCGATTTCCACGGTTACGGTATTAAATACCATGCCGACGGCACCCGCCAGGCCGGCCGGTGGGAACACGACAATTTCGTGGGATAAACGACCTTATCGAAAAAGCGGACGTCCGACGATTCAGACGCCCGCTTTTCAATCCCTTCTGCCCGCCTACAATTTGGCGAAAACCCGCCGGATAGTCGGAAAAGTCTGCTGCAAATGCAGTTCTACCTCGGCAGGCGTACACCAGCATACGCGGTCGATCCCCTCTTCGGTCTGCGGCCGGAGCGTCGCGTCGGCCGCGGCCGCCATCTCGAACCAATGGGTGCGCTTCATCTCCCACTCCCCGCGCAACTGGTAACAATGGAGCGTGTCGCACAGGTGACGTCGGATCGAAGCCGCGACGCCCGTCTCCTCCCGAACCTCGCGCAGGGCGCACGCCTCGATCGTCTCGCCCCGCTCCCAATGCCCCTTGGGCAGATCCCAACGGCCGTTGCGGTAGATCATCAGCCGCTCGCCGCGGTCGTTGACGACCGCGCCTCCGGCCGCCTCGACGAGCCGGAACGCCGCGGCGAAGGCCGCGAAACAGCGGTCGGGGTCGGGAGTCACGACCGCCACGAAATTGAATGTTTCCAAAAAATTGAGTATCTTCGCCTGCGGAAGCGTCGTGCCGGCTTCGAGCGGAATCTCATGGTAAGGCTCTCCGACGGGACGCGATGAAAAAAGCAGAATCTTATCGGCGAAATAGATCGTTCGGCACATGAAGCATACGATTTGTTCCGGCAAAAGTACGAAGATTTGAACGAAATGAAGAAACCCAACTCGGCAAATATGAAAAAAATTTTCCTGTTTATGGCATGTACGGTTCTGGGACTCGGCTCCTGTACGGAGCGGCCCCGACCTCTCGAAATCGACAACGCGCTCACGGCCGAAGAGATCGCCGCGGGACGTTTCACCCCGGAGGTGATGTGGAAGATGGGAAGGCTCGGAGGGTCGCAGCTTTCGCCCGACGGCAAACGGCTCGTCTACACGGTCACCTATTACAATCTCGGCGAGAACCGCGGCGTGACGGCGCTTTACCTGCGCGACATGGCATCGGGCGAGGTGCGCCAGCTGACCGACCACACGTCGAACAACACGTCGCCGGCATGGTCGGCCGACGGGCGCACGCTCTATTTCCTGTCGGACCGCAGCGGCACGCAGCAGGTATGGCGCATGGCCGCCGCGGGCGGCGAGCCGCAGCAGGTGACCGCCTTCGACGCCGACGTCGAGGGCTTCGGCGTCAACAAGCCCGGCGATGCGATCTGGTACGTGCAGACGGTAGCCGTCCCCGGCGCCGAGAAGTGTTCGGCCGACCTCTATAAGGACATGCCCCGGTCGAAAGCGCACATCTACGACGATCTGATGGCCCGCCACTGGAACTATTGGGACGAGGGGCGCTACCGCCACCTCTTCATCGCCGCCCTCACCGACGGCAAAGCCGCCGAGGGCGTCGACATCGTAGGCGCCGACGCGGCGTGGGACGTACCCACGGCGCCCTACTTCGACACGGCCGAGATCGCATGGAGCAACGCCGGCGACCGGCTGGCCTACACCTGCAAGCCCCTCGCCGGCACCGACTACGCCCTTTCGACCGATTCGGACATCTTCGTCTACGACCGCGCGAGCGGCCGCACGGTCAACATCTGCAAGCCGATGGAGGGCCGCGTCCGCTTCAACGCCATGGTACACCGCAATACGCCCTTCCCCGGCTATGACAAATACCCCGTCTGGTCGCCCGACGACCGCTACATCGCCTTCCGCTCGATGGCCACGCCCGGCTACGAGGCCGACAAGGAGCGCCTGATGCGCTACGACTGCCGCACGGCGGAGATCACCGACCTCACGCCCTCCTTCGACTACCACGCCACCAACGTGGCGTGGGGCCGACGACCGCACGCTGTGGTTCATCGCCCCCGATGGAGGGAACCTACCAACTCTGCCGCCTCGCGCTGCCGGCCCCCGACGCCACGTGCGGCACCGTCGACCTGCCGAAGGTCGTCACGTCGGGTGACCACGACATCAACGCCTTCTCGATGGCCGGCGGACGCATCGTCGCCGAAGTGACGACGATGCGCATGGCCACCGAACAGTTCGAGGTCGACCCCGCCGACGGCAAGCTCACGCAACTCTCGGCCGTCAACAAGGAGATTTACGACCACATCCGCCTGGGAACGGTCGAAAAACGCTGGGTCGAGACCACCGACGGCAAGCGGATGCTGACGTGGGTCGTTCTGCCGCCCGACTTCGATCCGGCGAAGAAATACCCCACGCTGCTCTTCTGCGAGGGCGGCCCGCAGAGCGTCGTCTCGCAGGCGTGGAGCTACCGCTGGAACTTCGCGCTGATGGCCTCGCAGGGCTACGTCGTCGTGGCGCCCAACCGCCGCGGCGTACCCTCGTTCGGGCAGGAGTGGCTCGAACAGATTTCGGGCGACTATTCGGGACAGAACATCCGCGACTACCTCTCGGCCATCGACGACGTGGCGCGCGAACCGTGGTGCGACCGCGACCGGCTGGGCTGCGTGGGCGCCTCCTACGGCGGTTATTCGGTCTATTTCCTGGCCGGCTGCCACCAGAAGCGCTTCAAGGCCTTCATCGCCCACTGCGGCATCTTCAACTTCGAGTCGATGTACGGTGAGACCGAAGAGCTGTTCTTCATCAACCACGACTACGGCGGGGCCTACTGGGAAAAGGATAACCCCACGGCCATGCGTTCCTACGCCAATTCGCCGCACAAATTCGTCGACAAATGGGATACGCCGATCCTGATCTTCACGGGTGAATACGATTTCCGGATCCCCTACACGCAGTCGCTCGAAGCCTTCACAGCCGCCCGTCTGCACGGCATACCGGCACGGCTCGTGGCCTTCGAGGACGAGGCGCACCAAGTATTCAAGCCACAGAACTCGGTGGTCTGGAACCGCGAATTCTTCGGCTGGCTCGACAAATACGTCAAGGAGGCCCGGTAGCCTCTTCCGACGAGCCCCGCATCGGGAGCGCACCCCTCCGGACAGGGATGCGTTCCCGATGTCGTTTTACGATTACTCCGACCTGTTCATGATGAAAAACGGGGTGTTCGTTGAAATTTTTTCCTATATATTATCGAACCGGCTATTTTTGTACACAAATTGAAAGTTTGTTCAAACCGAAAAACGACGGCCGTCCCGCAGAAGGCCGCATCGAGATAACGAAGATGAAAAAGATCCTCCTGAGCGTTTCCATGTTGCTGGCACTGGCTTTCGCGCCGGTGTCGTGCGACCGCGAGAAGGCCGAATACGGCGACGGACAGCAGCCCGTCGGGACCGCCACGGGCACGTTGTCGCTCGCGGCGATGACCGTCGTCCTCTCCACCGAGACCGAAACGCACGACGCGGTCGTGCGCCCCGACGCCGCAGCCGCGACGAGCGCTCCGGCCGCCTCCGGCCGCCTGCAAACGGCCGCCCGTGCGGAAGCCGAGACCACCTATACATGTACCGTTACGGATGCGGCGGGCGCCGCCGTCGCGCAGTTCCCCTACGACCGACGCCCCGAGACGCTCACCCTACCCGCCGGAGCCTATACGCTGACGGTCGAGTCGGCCGAACCGAAAGCCGCGGTATGGGACGACCCCGTCTACGCCGCCCGTCAGGAGGTGCTGATCGACCGGAACGCGACCGTCGAAGTGGGCGAGGTGCTCTGCACGCCGGCCGCCGTCGGCGTCGCGCTGGTCTTCGACCCCGCATTCGGTACGCAGTCGACCGCCACGGTCGACTGCGGCGGCGAAGCGCTCGCCTTCACGACCACCGAGAGCCGCACGGGCTGGTTCGCAGTCGGGACGGCGCGGACGCTGACCCTGACCGTCGAAGGAACCGCGGGCGAGGGAACGCCCGTGTCGTTCACGCGACGCTACACGGACGTGCAGGCCGGACAACTCTACCGCTTCACCGTCAAGGGCGAATCGCTCTCGGCGCCCGACATCGAATGGGTCGGCCACGACACCTCCCAGCGCTACGAAGCCAACGACGAACTCGAAGCGCAGATCGTCGTCACCGCCGCAGCCGGCATCCGCGCCTTCACCGTGGAGATCATCTCCGAAGAGGTGCTGACGCCCGAAGTGCTCGACGCCGTGGGGCTCGCGCCGGAGCTCGATCTGGTCTCGCCGGGCGACTACAAAGAACCGCTCGAAGGGGCTGGGATTCCCCACCGGAGAGAAGGTCGTCGGCCAGACCTCCGTATCGTTCGACATCTCGCCCTTCATGCCGCTCATTCCGCTGCTGGGTACGGGCGACAGCGATTTCCGTCTGACGGTCACCGACAACGAAGGGCAGACCACCGTCGCCTCGATCATGGTGCACAGCACCAACGGCGAAGCACCCGAACCCGAAGGCCCCGAAGAGGAGTATCCGGGCGGCGATGCCAAACCGCTGGAACCGCCCCACGCCGGACAACCCTATCCGGGCGGCGACGCCAAACCGATTCACAACACACAAAAAATAACCACAATCCGATGATTATGAAGCAGAACATTACGAATTTCGGGGGGGGGTCGAAGACCTATCTCCGTCCGGAAGTCACCGCAACGGAAGTTGTCGTGGAGACCGGCTTTGCAGCCAGCGAGGCATTCCCCGGCGGAAATGCCAAACCTTTCGACGCGTGGGGCGATCGAGTGTTCGATGCCTACGGCGATCCGATCGAAGAATAATAAAACAGACATCCATATGAAACACGCATTTACCAAAGGATTGTTCGTTGCAGCCACTGCAACGCTCATCGCGGCCTGCTCGACCGACGACGCAGCCGACCAGATGCCGGTAGCACCCGGCAAAATCGAGGTCAGCCTCAAAGCCGCGCTGCCCCAGAGCCGCGCGCAGATCGAGGTCGACGAGTCCAACGGCCGTTTCTCCGGTTCGTGGGAGGCGACCGACGAGCTGACGGTCTATGCCGAAGGCAGCACCTCCGGCGAGGAAACTCCGAAATTCACCTACGACGCCGACGCCAAAGTGTTCAAAGGCCAGCTGACCAACGCCACGCAGGACTGGACCTACCAGGCCGTCTACCCTGCCGTCGACGCTACGCCGCTCAACATCCCGTTCGGTGCGGAGCGTACGCAGAAGGGCAGCAATTTCAACGGCGCCTACGATCCCCTCGTGTCGGTACCCGTAACCCATGTCGGCGCCGAGCCGGGCAAGACCCCGCAGGGCGAAGCCGTGACCTTCGGTCTGAACCGTCTGACGGCCATTCTGGCGCTCACGTTCGAGACCGACGACGCCACGGTCAAGGCCGAAAAGGTGAAGTCGGTAGCACTGACCGCCGCCGGCAAGACGATCGCCGCCAAGTCGTTCGACATCACGCTTGGCGACCAGTCGGGCGCCCTCAACGCCTCCGGAGCCGTCGGAGACGATCACGCTGAGCTACGAAGCCGGCAGCGAACCGACCGCCGCCTCGTTCAAGGCCTATTTCAACGTTCCGGCCGCCACCTACGGCAAGCTGTCGGTGGTCATCACCACCGAAGGCCACACCGCATCGCTCGACCTGACGACCGACGGCATCGAGCTGCTCCCCGGCGAGTTGGCCTTACACGACCAAAGCCGTGAGCGGCTGGACTGCACTCGCTGCCGCCCGACACTCGAATGGGTTGACAACCCCACCTTCGAGCCGCAGGAGATCAAGGCAGGCATGAGTGTAAAGGTCAATCTGCAAGCAGCAGCCGGTATCGAAGGATTTGTTATCAAGGTCGACTCAAAAAGGACTGGCCACCATTCTCGGACAAATGCAAATGCCCGTAGTAGGAACCGTCACCACAATGGATATGATAAATGACCCTAACACGGAAGCGATCAAAAGCATGATTCCGGGATTTCCCGATCCGCTAGCCGGTCATACGGAGGCATTCCAGCTCGACCTTTCTACACTCGTTCCTCTCATTCTGGATTTGCCGAACATGGAATAAAAGACATCTTCGGCAACCATAAATTTACGCTTATCATGAGCGACGCTCTCGGCCGTTCGATCGAAAAGACATTGGTCTTTTCATGTTCCCGCACCCAACCCGACGATTACCTACGCAGCGGGAGCATGGAACGATATGGCAACTTTTACATTGCAGAATGTTTCCTGCCGATGCGCAAACGGTCAAGGTACAATACAAAACGACCGACGAATCGCAATGGCACGATGCCGAGGTAAATTCCGAACGCACGGCTGCGATCGCACGTCCGGAATTTACATCGCATACATCAGCCGATTGGACGACACTCGAAGCCGCCAACGTCAAACCGTACAAGCGTAAAGTCGCCGGCACCGGTATTCTCGACGGAAAAACCTATCAGTATAAATTGATTGTCGACTCCTTCGAGTCCGAAGTCGCCGAATTCGATTCTGCCGCTGCCAATCTGACGAATCCCGCAATTCCGACGCTGGATCAGAAAGAATTATCCTGCTATACCACAGAGAACAACACGGATGCAACTTGGTGGGGTAGCGGAAACAACACTTTCGCAAAATCGTTATGTAAACACGCTACACAAAGGTGCACATTTAAAAGCCGAAAGTGGAGGATTAGTCTCCTTTGTAGGCTTGGCCCCTGGCAACCTATTCTCCGGTAAATTCTACCGCCCCAGCACTGATGGCACCGTCTATTTCGGGCAACCCTATCAATGGGCAAAACGTCCTTCGGGAGTAAAAGTACAATACGATGCGAAAGAGACGGGCAATGTTAATAATGGAAAGCACGGATGGAAAATTGCAGAAGGGTCTCCGGATTACGCCCGTATTTTCGTAAAGCGATTGTTAATTGGGAAAAGACTCGAGATGTTACATCCGGTATGTCTACACCAAAAGGATGCTGGGACCCCGAAACCCGAGCGATCCTTCGGGAGATAACTGTGGAGGAGGCCAAATCGTAATGCTTCGTTGTGGATCAGCCAAACAGCACTGAAAGGTTCGTTCAACGAAGTGACCTTGCCGTTCAACTGGTATGCAGAAGACGTGAATCCGGCAAATGCCAATTACAGCCTCGTTATTTCCTGCTCCACCAGCGCATACGGCGACTATCTGAACGGATACAAGAGCGCCGAAATGTACGTCGGCGACTTCGAGTGGGTATACTAATCCTCTGAAAACGACAACCCTGCAAATTTCCGGGCGGCCCGACGACCGCCCGGAGATTCGTTAGGGTCGGAAACGGCTGCGGGAGGGCCGCCGAAAAACTCCCGCGATATGCAAAGAACCGATTAACGCACTTCGAAATGCGCAAACTCAAACTTCTGACACTGATTCTGCTGCTGGGGACGGCCGTCGCGGCCGCCGCCCCGCGGCCGGAATCGCCCGTCGACCGAACGGCCGCCGCACCCGATCCTATGGCAGCGGAAACGTCCGACATCGCCGACGCGGTGCAGCCGCTCACCGCCGAACCCCTTCCCGCGACCGACGTCGCTCCGGTATCGGAGGCACCCGACGGGCCGACTGCCACGACGCCGGCCGGCGACCATGCAGCCGGACTCACGGCGATCGCGGACGGGAACAGCCTCAGCCGGCGAAAACCGTCAACCAGCGGCGCGCCGAGCGCGGCATCAGCTCGCGGACCAGCCTCTTCGTCCCCAAGGGACAATGGGTCTTCGGCGGTACGGTCTCCTATTCGACCCACAACAACCGCGACTACGACGTGCTCGTAATCGACGACATCACCTCCGAAGGCTACACCTTCAAGGTCAGTCCGATGATCGGCTACGCGCTGGGCAACAACTCGACGCTCGGCGTGCGCTTCATCTACGGCCGCACGCTGCTCAAACTCGACGGGGCGAACGTCAGCTTCGGCAACGGCGACTCGTCGACAGACCTGAGCGTCGACTATTACTACGCGCTGCGCCACTCTATTCGTTCGCTGCGGTCTACCGCCGCTACATCCCCTTCGGCGAGTCGAAGCGCTTCGGCATCTTCACCGACATCCAGTTGCTCTTCGGCGGCTCGCAGGGCAAGTTCGCGGCCGATTCGCCGATCAAGGGCACGTTCCAGCGGGGCTTCGACTTCGAACTGGGCCTCTCGCCCGGCCTGATCGCCTTCGCCACGAACAGCATGGCCGTCGAGGTCAACGTCGGCATGATGGGCATCGGGTACAGCCGTGTGCGGCAGGTACACAACCAGGTGACGACCGGCACGCGCCACCAGAGCGCCATGAATTTCAAAGTCAACCTGCTCTCCATCGGGCTGGGCATATCGTTCTACCTCTAAAACCGCACGGCAATGAAGAAATTCCTACTTTTGATGCTCCTCGCGCCGGCGGCACTGTCGGCCGCGGCCGACTCCGGCGCCGACGCCTCGGTCGTCGTGCGCAAAGAATTCGGCCTTCGTCGAGAAACACCGTTTCCTGCCCACGGCCAAGCGCATCGACCGCCGCATCGACCGCAACAAATTCGCCTACAAAGGCGAGGTGGCGCTCGGCATCACGGCCTCCTACGGCACGATTTCGAGCGACGACACCGACATGATGCTCATCCTCGACCACATCAACCTCGACGGGACGATGGCGCAGGTCAACCCCTTCGTGGGCTATTTCTACCGCGACAACAACATGGTCGGACTGCGGCTCGGCTACCGCCATATCGGCATGGGACTGGGCAATCTGGAAGTCGATCTGGGTTCTCAGAACGATCTGGACATCTCGCTCGACAACATGGACTACTCGGGCAACGCCTACTCGTTCGGACTCTTCCACCGCTCCTATACGGGTATCGACCCCAAGGGGCAGTTTCGGTCTGTTCGCCGAATTGGAGCTGTCGGGCATGATCGGCCGCTCGGACTTCTCCTACCTGTCGGGCGACACGCCGAAATCGACCCACAGCAAGTCGTTCAAGATGAACATTTCGTTCAATCCCGGCGTGGCGGTCTACATCTTTCCCAACGTCTGCGGAACCCTCTCGTTCGGACTGGGCGGCTTCCAGTATTCGAAGATCGACCAGACCGACCAGGACGGCAAAACCGGCAGCCGCACGGCGTCGAAAATGCGTTTTCGGCTCAACCTTGCCAATATCAACGTGGGTATGACCGTTCATTTGTGGAACAAAAAGAAAGAGTAACCATGAAACGACTCATCCTTTTCGGCGCACTGTGCCTTCCGGCGCTCCTCGCCGGCTGCATCCATAACGACCTGCCCTACCCCGTGGTGACGATCAACATCGAGGCGATCGAGGCCGAAGGGCTCGACGGCGCAGCCCAGATCAACGCCGCGCAGCAGACCGTCATCCTGCCGCTTTTGGAGACCACCGACATCCGCAACGTGCACATCACCTCGGTGACGCTCACCGAAGGCGGGCAGTCGTCGGTAGCCTTCCCCGGCACGTTCGACCTGCGCACGCCGCTCTACACGACGCTGTCGCTCTATCAGGAGTACGGGTGGAGCATCGCAGCCACGCAGACCATCGAACGCTATTTCCGCGTGAAGAAGCAGGTGGGCGCGGCCGAGATCGATCCTGCGAACCGCACGGCGACGGCCTACGTCTCGCGCAGCACCGACCTGCAAAACGTCCCGGTCAAGGAGCTCAAACTCGGCCCGGCCGGAATCACGACCTACTCGCCCGAAATCGAGGGAACGACCTCGTTCGAGACGGTACGGCTGGTGGATGTCACCGCACACGGCCGAACGGGCAGTGGCGGCTCCGCGTCGTGCCGACCGACGTCACGGTGAGCATCACGCAGTGACGCATAGCGAATGCATGGCTCGCGCAAGGCCGACGGTCTGAGCGAGCAATACGTAAACTAAACGAAGTACACTGAT
>VOFK01001248.1_pt1 | contig 42134 bp, 53 predicted proteins | sample 5384121 | NCBI WGS metagenome assembly VOFK01 (sample SAMN12384730, study PRJNA508395) | human gut metagenome | isolation source: healthy gut J | host: Homo sapiens | reverse complement strand
CTTTTTAAAAAGATTAAAACCTGATATATAATGAAACATGCATTTTCTGATTATCGCCCACAATGAATATCCGGTACTGGAGGTACTACTTTCCATGTTGGACGATGAACGTAATGACATTTATTTGCATATTGACAAACGAGGGGCTACAGAACTGTTTCAGCAAATAAAAAAAGTCAAAATGCAGAAAGCCGGCTTTTATTTAATAGAAAATCCCATCAAAGTATATTGGGGTGATATCAGCCAAGTACAAGTAGAATATCTTCTCTTTGAAACGGCCTTATCACACGGTCCCTATGTTATTATCATTTATTATCCGGAACGGATTTGCCCATAAAAAAGCCAAGATTACATTCATGCTTTTTTCCAGCAGAATGCCGGTAAAGAATTTGTAGGCTTTTTGGCAGGATGCCGCTCATCAGCGTGATTTGGAGCGCAAAGTATTCCGATACTATTTTTTTACAAAAAGGTTAAAAGATAAGGAACATCTGTTACATGGAATTACAGCATTAATCCCGAAGCCTCATATTAGCAGTACAGAAAATAAGCCATTATCGCAGAAAACAAACTTTTGAATTCAAAAAAGGAGGAAATTGGATAAGTATTACCGAAAACGCAGTCAAGTATCTATTACAATACAAAGAGATTGTATTAAATCGTATGAAATATACACTTTGCGCAGATGAAATATTCATTCAAACTATTTTATGGAACTCTCCTTTTCGAGAAAGAATGCATTGTACGAACAATGCCAATACCGGTAGTATGCGGGAAATTGACTGGGAGCATGGCAGCCTATATATGGCAAGACCATGATTATCAGACGCTTATTAACTCTAATAAAATATTTGCACGGAAATTCAATTCAAACCAGATGGGAGTTGTCTACAAGATTCAAAAATTATATTTAAAACAAGTTCCCAAATGAATATACTATTTTATACTACCAATGAAGTTGCGCCACAATACGGAGGTGTTGAAAGAGTTACTGCTAATATTGCAAATGCATTAACTACTTTTTATAATGTGAACTGTTACTCTGCCTATAAATACAACATTGACAAATCCTTTATTAAACAGCAATTCGTTAATACAATTAAAATCAATTCTTATCACAATCTCAATAATTTAATCCAATTTATAGAACAAAATAAAATTGACGTCATTATTAATCAAGGAGAGCATAAGTTAACTAAGAGTTTAAGACTTGCTTTAAACCAGTCTCAAAACAAAAAATGCAAGCTAATGTTTGCACTCCACGTAAGTCCTGCCACGGAAATTAATTTCATCACCTTAGATAATCCTAAAAAAGAACTAAAAGAAGGAAAGAACATTAGGAAAAACATCAGCAAATTTTTATCCTTTCCATATCAAAAGATAAGAAAAAATAATAAAACTACCTATTTTATATAGAGAGTCATATCATTTTGCCGATAAGGTTATCTTATTATCTTCTCATTTCAAAAAGCCGTTTCTAGAATACTCTCATTTAAAAGATGATAGTAAAATAAGAATAATCCATAATGCTCTTTCATTCCACTCTTTCTATGATTTAGCCAACTATAATCACAAAAAGAAAGAAGTACTTATTGTATCCAGACTGGAAGAAGAACCTAAAAGAATTTCTCTGGCTTTAAAGATTTGGAAGGAAATTGAAACAGACCATACTCTATCGGAATGGAAGCTAAAAATAGTAGGACATGGGAAAATGGAAAGCTGGTACAAAAGTCTAGTCATACATTATGGCTTACAACGTGTCTTTTTTGAAGGGACAAAAAATCCGGAACCTTATTATAATGAAGCTTCTATTTTTATGATGACCTCATCTTTTGAAGGATGGGGGCTGACATTAACCGAGGCACAACAATATGGTTGCGTTCCTTTAGCTTTTCATAGTTTTGCTTCATTGACAGACATAATAACAGATAAAGTCAATGGGTTTGCTATCCCCAATGATGATATATCACTATATATTAAACAGATGAAGCTATTGATGACAGATGAAAAGCTACGTAAATCAATGTCTGCCAACGCTATTGAAAGTAGCAAGCAATTTTCCATCGAAATTATCATAAAGAAATGGATGGAAGTGATCAATGAATAATACTTTTATTTTTATCATACCAAATCAAAATTCTAATAATTCCATGCTCTCTTATATGCAATTACAAGATAATCAGCGCTATCCAAAATAAAATTTCATACCGTCTTAACATTATCCCCCCCCTTCAAAAAATCCTGGCTTCCTTTAGGATTCACCTGAAAAATCAAGGGGAGAACCTTTGTTCTTAAAGTATCATTTTATTCTTTGGATAACATCCGAAAGTATTCTTAATATATCAGCTCACTAGAAAGTTCGGAACATTTATACCCTCATGCCCTCACTACATATATAACAAGTTAATTATAAGATATTTATGTAGTGATGATAAAAAAAATTGCTCTCACTTATACCCTCATGCCCTCACTACATTTTAAAACAGAATTTCTCATAACCTACTTACTGTCAGTTATATATTCTTTCCTGTAAGCTGCTCCGACTTGATATAAAGTATGGCATTTTCAGACTTTTTCCTTGCAAAAGTGCAATAAAGAGTGTGTACTTTCACAGAATGACGGATAACGAAGGCATGGCAACGGTGAAAAAGATCAAAACGTTTAAAAGAATTCATTATCTTTCCTTCAAAATAAAACAATCAATAATACAGGCTATCTATAAATTCTTCCAATAAATAAGGGAATGAATGGATGTGTATAGCAGTCAGCCCTATTGCATAAGCTTTTTCTATCTCCAGATTAAACCTTTTTATATGCATCTATTCTATCTCCATAGCCTTTGGAGTTATCTCCATAAGCTTTGGAGTTATCTCCCAAGACTATGGAGTTAACTCCAAAGGCTTGCGGAGATAGAACAAACAGGAAGAAAACCCTTAACCATACAGCAAGAAATGTTTAGGGATGCGGATAAGATATTTTAAGGATGAATCTGATTTTAAAACCACACAATTCCTTACGGATGAAAAAACTCCCCAATGTCCTTCTTTAAAAAAGTGAAACAATATATGACAGGAAGATATACATCTGACTATACATACAGGACAGAAATATGAAGTGAGGGCATATATGCACCCAAACTTTTTATGAAAAATACAGGCACTCTTGAGAAATCGAAGCGGCTGCATAAATGAAATTAAGAGAACAACCTAAAATTCCTGAAAAACGTAGTAAAGGCCGCCCTTTTATTAAATCTTCCCAAAGCCATAGATACCCCCCACAAACCACATATATTATAATGTTTATGCAATGAAATACGAAGGATGGTATGGATATAGCATTGCAATGCACTAATCAGCTCCGGATCATCCACATAATCGGAAAACATATTCCTCATCCATCTCAAGAGAAAAAAGAATAGTAGCGTGCAATTTATCTTTGTCATGACCGGCAGAGTTACTGATGTTTGCACCTTCAACATTCCTCCAACATACAGGCTGCCCCGGCAAAGAAATAACACCCCCCGCATGACGGGCAAAAGCAGCCCACGTAGCATCATCCGAACACCAAGCCATAGGAAAATGAACAAAACCACCTGCCGACTGCCATATCTCCCGACTGAACACGTACTCTACGGCAGCCGAATCTATCTTTCCCTGTAACTTATCTAGCAGCAGCCGGTAACAAGACACACTTCCTTCTTCCAAAGGACGATTGGCACGTATCCGCTTGTTTTCACCATCAATGACAGCTAATGGAAAACGAAAGAAATATCCTCCTCGCTGATGGTGTGGGCGCGACAAAGCCTCCATGACACGTTCCACACCATCAGCCGGCATCAAATCATCATCCGAGAAAAGCCAGATAAACGGCTCTGCAGACAGCTGGATACACCTCTCCCAATGGGCCACCAAATCTTTGCCCCCATATTTTCGCTAAAGCGATGATACACCAGATTTACCTTATTCTGATAAGATTCCACAATCTTATCCAATCTTTCAGGACTTGCATCATCACCTATATATAACACGAACTCATCTTTATGGGCCTGAACTGCAATTGAGTCGAGCGTTTCCTTAAGGAAACGCCCCTTGTAGGCGGGAATAACAATTGCCAATTTCTTTATTTGCCTCCACTTTACAAAGACTGCATATCGTTCAACTTCTTGTAATATCCATTCAAGGCTATCAGTTCATCGTGAGTTCCTCTTTCTACAATGTCGCCTTCATAAAGTACACAAATTTCATCGGCATTCTTAATGGTACTCAATCTATGTGCGATAGCGATAGTAGTACGCGATTTCATCAAACGCTCCAACGCTTCCTGAACCAAACGCTCGGACTCTGTGTCAAGAGCCGAAGTAGCCTCATCTAATATAAGGATAGGAGGATTTTTCAAAATTGCACGGGCTATACTGACACGCTGACGCTGACCACCGGACAAACGCCCTCCACGATCACCAATCATCGTGTCATATCCTTTTTCCGTTTCCATAATGAAATCATGTGCATTCGCTATCTTGGCAGCTTCTATTACTTGCTCCATAGTGGCATTCTCTACACCAAAAGTAATATTGTTATAGAAGGTGTCATTAAACAGAATAGCTTCCTGATTTACATTACCAATCAGAAGAACGTAAACTGTGGATGGATACATCTTTCACATTCTTGCCGTCAATCAGCAATGCACCCTCCGATACATCGTGATAACGCGGTACCAAGTCCACTAAAGTAGACTTTCCGGAACCGGACTGACCCACCAGTGCAATCGTTTTTCCTTTAGGAACAGTCAGATTGATATGGTTCAAGACCGGACGCCCTTCTACATAGCTGAAACTTACATTTTTAAACTCTAACTTATCTGTGAAAGCGTCCAATGGCAAAGGCTGCTCCGGCTCTACGATATGATTTTCCGCTTTCAATATCATATCAATTCGCTCCATACTGGCCAATCCCTGCGGAATATTATAAAATGCTCTTGAAAATTCTTTCAAAGGATTGATGATACTATAAAGGATAATCAGATAAAATATGAAAGTAGCCGCATCCATCGGAGCATAGTTTGTATTTAAGATTAAAAGCACCGCCAAACAACAGCACGGTCACAATCACACAAGTGCCTAAAAACTCACTCATGGGGTGGGCTGAACTTTGCCGGATAATCATCTCGTTCATTGCATCGCGGAAGTCATTGTTTGTTTTAGAGAACCGGGCAGACATTTTGCTTTCGGCTATAAACGCTTTGATAACCCTTAAACCTCCTAATGTTTCATCAATTGGGACATAATATCTCCCCATTGCGCCTGTGCTGTAGAGGACTGTCTTTTTCAGCTTCCGGCTGACAACCCCCATTATCCAACCTGTCAGAGGTAAAATAAAGATAACAAAAAGCGTCATTTGCCAACTTACCGAAAAACAGAGTGACAAAACAAACCAAAAGAGCGATAGGATTACGGATAAGCATATCGAGGGAACTGGTCAACGAGTTCTCCACCACCGTAACATCCGCACTCATACGGGCTATGATATCTCCTTTTACGTTCTTCTGAGAAAAAACTCAAAGGAAGACTTAACACTTTATTATAAACCTGAATACGGATATCCCGGACAATACCTGTACGCAAAGGTACCATGACAGCCGCAGAAGCAAAATAACCGGCAGTTTTCAACATAGTCATAAAGATAAGTATTCCTCCCATCATGGCAAGTGTATAGAACGCACCATTTGTCGCCACAAAATTGCTCACAAAGTAATAGGCATTATTTATGAGTACATCCTTATCCAAATTATGAATATCCATAGGAATGTACTCATAAGACTTGGTATCAATTTTGAACAGAATGTTCAAAATTGGCACAATCGCCATGAACGAAAACACATTAAGCCATTGCGACAGAAAGTTCAGTATCAATGCCCATGTCAAATATTTGCGGTATGGAAGAATATACCGCTTCAACAAACTAAAGAACTGTTTCAGCATAATTATCAATTATATATAATGCCGCAAAGGTAACAAAAAAGAAATAATCACCCAAGATTACCCCCCACTTTATCCCCTAATATTTGTTCATACACGGCAAGCCTTCTTTCCTGCATCTGTCCGGGGTTATATACTTGCCGCAAACTGTCTTCCGCATGGGTAACCAACTGTCTCTGCAACTGCGGATTACTTGACAAGGCTATGACAGCTTCTGCAAATCCGGCAGGGTCATCAACAATCAAGCAATCTTCACCATCCTTAAAATCAATGCCTTCCACACCCTTTGCCGTCGTTACAAAAGGAACTTTTGACAATACAGCATCTAATATTTTCATACGCATACCACTACCGATACGTATTGGAACAACAGCAACACTGCCTTTTAAAAAAGAGCCCAGATCTTCCACATAGCCTGCCAGCTTCAATTCCGGGTATTCGGACTGCAAACGATTGATACACTCTCCACGCCATTTACCAATTACTTGCAATGTAAACGAAAAATGACGTTTACGCAGATGCGGAATCACTTCGTGACAGAACCATGCCACGGCATCCAGATTGGGAAAATGATCCTCACTTCCCACAAAAGTCAGGCGTCCGCTTTGGACCGGAACAAAAGGCTGTTCCAGCCTGTCACCCACTTGCACCACAGCCGGAGAAGTGTAGATATGGTCTTTCCGTCCTATGAAGTCCTCCATAATTTTACGGTCTACTTCAGTCAGAACAATAACATCTTTATATTTCAATAATGCACTGCGCTCAAAATCCTTTGCTATATGAAACAACATCCTGTCACCGGCAGTCTGTTCCCTGAACAAAGCAATCTCCTTTTCATTACGGATGTAGCGGAGTTCATGATGCACAAAAATAGTCTGTACATTTTCAGGCAACAAGAATCCCAATGACAACAGTTCATAAAACTCTACTTGAATAATATCAAAACCTGAATGAGCCACCTGAGAAACATACTCCACATACCCCTGGTCTAGCGGCTGGAAACAAGAGCTGAACAAAGTACTCTTTCCCCGTACTAAATCCACAACTTCGCCCGTTTCATCCGTCCATATCTGTTGCCGGTTCATTTTACGGGTTACAGACGCATGTATCTTTTGCAGCCATTTATAATAAAAAGGATGTTTAATTTTGGGTAATCTGACAGTTTTAGTTTTAGGAGTATAAATAAAGAAATCCACATTATCCCAAATTTTCTTCAATGACTCTACATCTTGCATACGTCTCCCTGTTTCAGGATAAAGCAATACAGATACGGCCATCTTATGACGCAGATATTCCACCATATTAAAGAAAGCTTGATTACCGCCCGAATCCAGCGGATAAGGAATGTACGGAATAATAAAAAGAATTTTCTTTCTCATACTAATTGAATTTAAACAATAGTCTAATGTCTAATTTAATTTTTAGTTTAATACAGCAAATGCTATGTAGTGTATAATGCAAAGGTACAAGAAAGACTGCATACTAAAATGTTAATTATCGTTTCTTTTTAAAAGTTCAACAAAATTCCTGTTTTTTGAAAAAAAAACAAAGAAGCAACTTGTTTATTTACCTGTATAACATTACATTTGTAAAATTAAAAAGAAGAACTAACTTAACAATAGAGCATGAATGCACTTCCCTTGGTCAGTGTAGTGGTACCTAATTATAATTATAAACGATACCTCAATCTACGAATTCAGAGTATTCTGCAACAGACCTATCAGAATATCGAACTGATTTTACTTGATGATGCCTCAACAGACGGTAGCGAAGAGGTATTATCGGACTATCAAGACCATGCCAAAGTGAGCCATATTCTATTAAACGAGCACAACACCGGAAATCCATTTAAACAATGGTTTAAAGGCATGCAATTAGCCAAAGGAAAATATATATGGATAGCCGAAGCCGATGACTTGTGTGAGCTTACTTTTTTAGAGAAAGTAGTTCCTTTAATGGAGAAATACCAACAAGCCGCCGTATGCTTTGCCGGTTCCAAGTATATTGACAAAGACGGTAATGTGCTGAGTTGCGACATGAACAAATGGAAATCTGCCATACCTCCATACGCCGTGTTCAATGGGAAAACTTATGCCGAACATAACCTTTACTGGCGTGGTTACATAGCCAATGCAAGCTCGGCCATTTTCAGAAAAAGCATGGTAAATGCCCAAAATATGGAACAATGCCTGCAAATGCGCTACAGCGGCGACTGGCTGTTCTGGTTTTATATGGCAATGCAAGGAGACATTATAGAAAGATATGAAGTACTGAACTACTTCAGACAACATACCCAGAAAGTTACCGTCAAAGCTGAAAACAACGGAGGGGGTAAGAGCGAAGATATTGAGATAGTACGCATTATGGAACAACACCTTACCCACCTGAGCAGATACAAACGGTGCATACGAAGGGGAATGCTTTTACAACCGCATTGCCAAACTAAGCACAACAGAGCAAGTAAAACTGCAATTATGGGAACTCCTCCGGCAGAAATTAAACGGAACGCGGAAAGACGGACGTCTGGAGCGCCTCAACCGGATAGCACGGCTATTCTGTCCTTTTGTTCTGACTATGAAAAGAGACCGCCTTACTCCTTCCCGAAAATAGAATAAGAAAAACGGAAACTGCTTTTGCCCATATTTTCGGGCGGACTCACATGTCTGCCCCTAAAGTGAACAAATTGGCAGCCAATTTTACTTTTGGCATACCCTCTTTTGATATTTCTAAAATTCTGTTTACCTTTGTTGTCAATCATCCGGATTGATTCAAACAAATGAAAACTTTACTAAAACAAATGAAATATCTCCGTTCACTCATGCAGCAATCTGTAACAGCATGTAAGAATCAGGCTAAGCTTTATCCAACAGTTTACTCTTTTCTTTACTTTACTTATTAATCATACATATAGTTGCTTTACTTTTTTTCTTCCTGTTCCGGCTTGTCCTGTTCACCTCAATAGATTATCAGTTTCCTCCCGATATACAAAACAACTTTCTCATGCAAGCCACTGCATTTATAAAAGGGCTATGGTTTGACAATGTTATAGCTTGCTACATATTGCTGTTACCATTAGTCATTTTATGGATAACCGCTCTCTGCAACTATCACTCCAAGTGGGTATTCAGATTTATCTCTATCTTTTTCATTCTATTTTATTCACTGTCGTTCATTATTTCGGCAGCCAACATCCCTTTATTTCTCTTATTTTTTTTAAGACAATCAATTCTTCCATTTACAATTGGTTCGGATATGGAGCCACTACTGCCGGAATGGTATTGGGTGAGACATCATTCTATTTCCCTATTTTTCTAGGACTGATATCTATTCTTCTGCTGTCAGGAAGTGTACTACGGTTATCTTCTTATTTCTATCATCTCATCAATTCGAAATCTACTTCCATCAGCCCGATAAACCGCCTATGTATATTCGCCGCCGGTGCTGTTTGTATAGGACTTTGTCTATTCGGAATACGGGGACGCATGGGATATAACCCCATCAGGGTAAGTCAAGCATACTATTGCACCGATCCATTCCTGAATCAGCTAGGGGTTAATCCTGTCTTTAATCTACTTACCAGCACACTGGATGATAACCGTAAGGAAAACCGCTATCTTCACCTGATGCCGGAACAGGGGAGGCAAAACCAATATGCAAAGTATATTGCAAAGAAAAGGAATAGAAGGCATCTCCCCCATTGCACGTGAAGTGAAATGCACAGCCGTCCCTACACAAAAGAATGTTGTTCTTATTTTCATGGAATCGATGTCGGCCAACTTGATGGAGCATTTCGGATCTACCAAAAAACTGACTCCTTTCCTAGACAGCCTTTATCTGGAATCTCTCAGTTTTGACCATTTTTATTCAGCGGGCATACATACCAACCACGGAATGTATGCCACCCTCTCTTTTCCCTGCCATCATGAAACGGAATGCCATGAAAGGAGCAGTGGTACCTGTCTATTCGGGGTTGCCCACCGTATTAAAGGATAATGGCTATCGGAACCTGTTCTTCATGACGCACGAATCACAATACGATAATATGAACGCTTTTCTCCGCACTAACGGATTTGATGAAATATATGCACAAGAAAACTACCCAAAGGATAAAGTCGTTAACAGCTTTGGTGGTGTACAAGACGATTTCCTATATCAATATGCCTTGCCCATTCTGAACAAAAAGAGCAGAAGAAAGACAACCTTTCTTTACCGTATTGCTTTCTATCAGCAACCATCCCTCGTATGTGATACCTGACTATTTCAAACCACACAGCACAAAGCTTGAAGATCAGATTGTGGAATACGCGGACTGGGCCATCCGGCAATTCATGCAAGAAGCACGCAAACAACCTTGGTTTGAAAATACAATCTTTGTTTTGCTGGGTGACCATGGGAAATTGGTAGGAAGTCCGGACTGTGAAATACCACAATCCTACAACCATGTTCCACTAATGATTTACGGAAAAGGCATCAAGCCCGAAATCAGACAAGAGCCGGGCGGCCAGACTGATGTGGCACCGACTTTACTCGGACTGCTGAACATGAGTTATACCCAAAACGACTTCGGCATAAATTTGTTAACAGAACAACGCCCGTATGTCTATTTCTCCGCCGATAATTTGATAGCGGCTACAGATACAACCCACCTATATATTTATTCTCCACATGACCGGCAGGAATTCAAATATAAGAAGCAAGGAAATGCCTTGCAACTTGTAACAGGGGAGGACAGTACATTCTACGTGATGAAAAAAATACTGTTTCTCCACATTGCAGAGTGCGGAGTATCTGGTAAAAGAGCACAAGACTGTCAATAAAGCTACCGGACAATAAGGTGGGACGGGTTTCACCGCCTTGCCTTCCTTAACGGTCATACCCCAACTTCTCCTCGTTATAATCAGAGGCTATGTAGGTAGGACGGCCTTTGGTCTCCTTGAAAATGCGCCCCACGTACTCTCCTATAATTCCCAAAGAGAAAAGCTGGATGCCACCTAAAAAGAGCATGACAATGATCAAAGTGGGGAAGCCGGCCGTTTCATCACCATAAAGCACGGTCTTTATCAGAAAATAAATGGCATAAATAAAACTGGAGATTGAACAGAGCACTCCGCATACCGTGGCGATGCGCAAAGGGGCGATAGAGAAAGAGGTTATCCCTTCGACAGCCAGATTCAACAGCTTGAGAAAGTTCCAGGAGGAATGGCCCATCAGCCTGTCTCCGCGATCAAACTCAATGCTTTTCTTCTGATAGCCTATCCAGCAAAACAATCCTTTTGTATAACGCTCGCATTCGCGCAGACGACGCAACGTGAGCACACAACGACGGTCCAGAAGTCTGAAATCGCCCACATTGGGCAAAATATCAATACGGCTCATCCGCTGAAGTATACCATAAAAAGCCAGAGAGAACTGACGACGCAACCAGCTTTCCTCGCCACGGGTACGCCGTTTGGCATAAATGTCATCATATCCTTCTTCCCAATATTCCAGCATCTGGTCTACCAGTTCCGGAGGGTCCTGCAAATCAGCATCCATCACAACGCAGCAATCGCCGGTGGCGTAATCAAAACCCGCCAGCATGGCTACCTCTTTACCAAAGTTACGCGAAAGGTTGACATAATTCACCCGCTTTTTGTCCTGCTGCCTCAGCCGGCGGAGGCATTCCAGCGTAGTGTCGCTGCTGCCATCATTGACAAACAGGATTTCCCACTCATAAACGGCATTGCGGTTGACAAGCTCTATCAAACGTTGATACAGAGTGGGCAGCATCGCTTCCTCATTATATACCGGAATCAAAAGAGTCACTTTCTTCATATCATTCTTCACTATCATAAAGACTCCTCAAAGATATTACTTTTGTTTGAAAACAAACCTCACTAATAAAAAATTTACCGGAATGGCAATGAGAAACACTGGGATGGGAGCCAACGGACGGGAAAAACCCAACCGCAGAAAGAGATTCAACAATCCGATATGTATCAGATAATTTGTCAGATGTGCCCCCCCGAAGCCAAAAGCTTTCTTCCAGGAAGGAGGCTGCCCGAAAGTAAAATAAGCCGTAAGATAAAAGTTGGCAACAAAACTCAGCACATATCCCAAGGTATAGGCTACATTGACCTGAATTGAAATTTTTGCAAGACAAAATAAATGCCATAGTGCAGCCCCTGTAGCAAAAAAGGCCTACCATTACAAATCGCAGGAACTCGGGTATCTGTTTCAGTTTATTCATTTTCATTGATTTAAAATGCAAAGTTAGGTATTACTAAAGAATTATTCGTACTTTTGCGACAGTAAATATAAAAGACCGAAAAATATATGTCAGACAAGAAAAAAGCATTTTGGTTCATAGCCTTACTAAGCACACTTGTAATAATCCCCTTTTTGGGAGAAACTATTTTTTACTCTAAAGGGGAACCGCGCGAAGCAATTGTGGCATACTCGATGTTGGAAAGCGGCAACTGGATATTGCCTTTGAACTACGGAACAGACATCGCCTATAAACCTCCTTTCCTGTATTGGTCTATTGCAGCTATTTCCGCCATTTTCGGAGGGGTGAGCGAATTCTCGTCCCGTCTGCCGTCCGCTATCGCTTTTCTAGCTATGCAGTTCGTGTTTTTTCGGGATTCGTAGCCCGCTATAAGGATACAAAGACAGCAGTCATTACCTCCCTTTTTACTGCTCACTTCATTCGAAGTGCACCGGGCGGCGGTGGCTTGCAGGCTGGATATGCTACAGGTTTCCTTCATCGTCATCTCACTTTGCTTACTATTTCGCTGGGACGAAAAAGGCTGCAAGGGAATACCTTGGACGGCTGTCGTGCTGATGGCATGCGGCACGCTGACCAAAGGACCTGTGGGTTCTATATTCCCCTGTATGTGTATCGGTATTTACCAGCTGATACGGGGACGCTCATTCGGCAAGACTTTCCTTTCCTTATTCGGAATCGGGCTGCTTTCCCTTATTCCATTGGGAATCTGGTTTTATGCGGCCTGGCTACAGGGAGGACAGCCGTTTATGGACCTGATGCTGGAGGAAAACACCGGACGCTTTGTCGGCAAAATGTCATACCCGTCGCATCACAACCCTTTATGGTATAACTTCCTGACCATTATATGGGGGTGGACACCTTGGACATTGGTCTTGCTTATCTCACTATTCGGACTGAAATGGAATGAAATGCACCTGCTGCCCGCAGGAAACTCTTTCACCGGACGCATCAGGAAGGTTTGGGATAACATTCGCTCACAATCCCCCATACAGCTGTTTATCTGGATAGTGATTATCGCTAGTTTTTTGTCTTCTATTGTATTCCTAAAAGCAAACGCAGCGTCTATTTGTTGCCTATCTATCCATTTATGGCTGTACTGATTGCCCAGTATCTGGAGGCGTTAATGCAAAAAGGGGCGAAAGTGTTCAAAATATCGGCTTATATCTTCGCCTCGCTCTGTTTGTTACTCACCGTGGTGTTTTTTTGCTGTACGCTGTCAGATGATACCGGACAGCATATGGGGCAACGGACGTCATGCTGCCGAAAACATAGCGTTTATGCAAGCTTTGAAAGCACGTCCTTTTCTATTTCCAAATGGCTGATTATAGTATTGCCGGTAGTGGCTGCCATCTGTCACATTAAGGCTGGTTATCAAAAAAAGTAGTACGGGGTCACTCCTCTATGGAATCACCGGTTGTGTTCTTTGCCTGTTTGTCGCTTTAGACGGGGTATATCAGCCAACAATACTAGCTGTAAAATCCGATAAGCATCTGGCAGAGGATATCAGAAAACAGGTGCCTGAAGGAGTCGTTTATTCATATACAGACAGAATGATACGGTTTTATTGTACAAATTATTATATGAATAACCAAATGCGGAATTTCACACTGGAAAATCCGCAAGAAGGGTATGTCATACTTTCTGCAAATGCACAAGAGGAGTTTTTAAAAGAATTACAATGCAAAGTATCAGCTGGAAGAGGTCTTCCATACAGATTACAGAAGTTGCGACTTACGCAATACGGTAATCATGTACAAGTTCAACGAGAAACGGAAATAGTTATATCCGGCAGATTCTGCACCGATTGGGACGCGGACTATATGAATTCCATACTGATTCATATAGTCCGCGTCCAAAAAGTTTTACTATCTGTTCCCTAAATCATCATAAACGGTTTGCAATATCGCCTTACCCTTATCCAGACGGGATTCGTCAGCTTCAGGCTCATCAAAAAGAATACTGCCGGAATTATTATCAAACACCGTCACCCCTGTACTGTCTCTGAATGAGAACCCATTATTGAAACTATAAAAGGCAAAAGGATACTTATAATCACTTCCCAATACATTACGGCTAAACGTAAATGCAGTATGTTCCAACCCAAGCTGCCCCAACAAAGTGGCTGCCAAATCGGTCTGATTCATAATCTTGTCCACCTGCATAGGCTGTTTTACCGCTCCACCTAACCATAACAAGGGAATATGATAAAAACGAGGCATCGCATTAGACCCCTCACGCGGGTAATAGAAACCATGATCGGGAAGGCAGATAACTAAAAGATCTTTCCATGCGGGAGTCTGCTTCAACCGGTCAATAAACTTACCCAGACATTCATCTGTATAAGCAAAGGCATTGGGAATTTTATCTTCCAGCCGGTGATAAGGAACTTCGAAAGGTTCATGACTGCTAAGTGTCAGAAACGCAGTATGCCAAGGCCCTTCTTCCTTCCGGTTTCTTAACTGATTATATAAATATTCAAAAAGTAATATCATCATTCACTCCCCAGGCATTACTGGTCTGTTCGGCCAATGAAAAATCTGTATTGGCTGTAAGACGCTGATAACCGGTACTCAGCAGATAACTCTTCATATTGGTAAAGTTGATATCACCTCCATACAGGAAATCTGTTTTATAACCCGCCTTGGACAATCCTTCAGCTATAGCAGGCAGCGTACGGCTCTTGGCAGGAATTTTCATTACCGATGCCGTAGGCAATCAAGGTAACCGCTGAAAGTACAGACTGTTCCACGGTCGGTACGGAAACTATTGGCATAACAGTTTGTAAAAAAGACCCCTTCCTTTGACAGACGGTTAAAATGGGGTGTCACATCAGGAAGACCGCCTAAAAAAGGTTCTACAAAAAAGCACCTCCAAAAACCTTCCATCAAAATAATAAGAATATTGGGACGCTTTGGTATTCAGGACTTGAATAATACTATCCCCATCTGTTGTAGGATAAAGTCCGTCAAACAATGCAGCCCGCTTCTCTTCATCAAAGAAATTGAACTCTGACGCAAAATCCCGGATTTGCCCATAGAAGACAACAAACTGAAATCGGGATTGACCGCCGAATGATTCAAGAAAGGTTCGTTGCTGAAATATACTTGCCCTATATTAGAAGTAGATTCCGTTACACAACCACGTATAATGATGAAAAGCACACCTCCTAATAACAGCATTCCAGCAGTTCCCGCTATCCATTTCCGGGTGGCGTTCAAAAACGGAAGGCGTGATTTTCAGCAAGACCCAACTATTCAAGGCTATGAGTAACAAGATGGCAAGAACCCTCAGCAAGATAAATCCGACGGAAACACTCGCCAAAGCTTCCTTCGGTGAATCGATATAAAGAAAAACAGATGCGTCCAGTTTAAATCCCCAGAATGTGTATAATGCCATATCTACCACAAAAATGATAGAAATAAGCGCGGCAGCCAAAATATAATACCCGTAAAGTATTTTTTTCAAAGGGAATTTCCTAAACCAAATACTTATCAGTACCAACAAGAATGGAAATGCAGTAAGATATCCCGCCGTAGCGGCATCAAGACTGGCGCCATGAACCATTACCTGCATATAATCGGCAAACCCGAATCCTTTTTCAATGGAACCATTATAGAGCATGAATAATGGTTTCTGTAGAATAAATATCAGTAAGACCGTAAAAAAAGTACAAGCTGATATAAGCAATCCTCTTTTTTCATATCTTCAGTTCTTTATTATTTCCGTCCGAAATCAGCCGGAACCTCTCCCCATCGGTCGGTTTCCCACTTCAATAAAGGTGTGGTATATTTATTTTCTTTCAGCCAAATTTCGGCTCGTTCTATCATTTGAAAAAAGTTTCTCCGTCTGAGGGAGTCCGCTCTAGTTTAGTTTTTACATTTCTTCTGTTTTACCCAACTCAACGCATTACGGCTGTCCGAGTAAACAGGCATACTGATATTCTTCTGCTTCATCAATGCCAAGGCATGGACAATGGCAAGAAACTCTCTCAATATTATTCGTTCCATAAACAGGACCGAAATGAAAAACCTCCTGTCCCGTAAGCAAATAAACGCCCCGATATTCCATCGGTCCGGGATTTCCACTGCAAGCGGCATCCACAGCCAGGCAGTTCATATCAAAGTTCTCGGGAAGTTGTTTAGGAGTATCTTCTTTTTTAACAGCATTCTTGCCTATATAATGAAAAGCGGAAGAAGCCAAGGCGTGTTCCGCCTCCTCTTTGGTCTCGAATGACTTGTATTGTGCGCCATCATAACCTTTTATCTGTAGCTGGCAGTCAGTCCAGGAGTCATAAACTCCCGGATTGACACCTTTCCATACTACATAATATTTCTGTTTCTTTGCCATTTACATACGTTCAGGCACTTCAATACCCAGCAAGCCCATTGCTGTCTTCACAATCTTGCCCACATTGGCACTCAATGCCAGACGGAAGACTTTCAACGCTTCGTTTTCTTCACGCAGAATACTGAAATCATGATAGAACTGGTTGTATTCTTTCACCAAATCGTATGCATAGTTTGCTATAATGGAAGGATTATAGTCTGAGCCTGCCTGCTTGACAACCGATTTAAAATCAGCCAGCATCTGAATCAAACCTTCTTCTTTTTTGCGCTCAGTTCCAAACCCGCTGGAATGATTTCGGGAATAACGATACCTGCTTCAGCCGCTTTGCGTAATACAGACTGGATACGGGCATACGTATACTGAATGAAAGGTCCTGTATTGCCATTGAAATCTATCGATTCTTTCGGGTTGAAAGTCATATTCTTACGTGCATCCACCTTCAGGATAAAATATTTCAAAGCACCCAAACCAACAATACGGGCAATATTGTCGGCTTCTTCTTGGGTCAGACCGTCCAATTTACCTAATTCAGCAGAAGTTTCCTTAGCAGTTTCAATCATTGCTTCCATCAAATCATCCGCATCCACTACTGTACCTTCACGACTTTTCATTTTTGCCCTCGGGCAGCTCTACCATACCGTATGAGAAATGAACCAATCCTTTGCCCCATTCAAAACCCAATTTGTCGAGCAAGATAGAAAGTGCCTGAAATGATAGTTTTTGTTCATTACCCACTACATAAATCATCTTGTTGATGGGGTAATCCTGAAAACGTAATTTGGCAGTACCGATATCCTGGGTCATATAAACAGAAGTACCGTCACCGCGAAGAAGCAACTTATGGTCCAGTCCTTCGGCAGTCAAATCAGCCCATACAGAGTTATCCTCTTTCCGGTAGAAGAAACCTTTTTCCAGTCCTTCCATCACTTTCTCCTTACCTTCCAGATAGGTATTCGATTCATAATAAATTTTATCGAAACTAACTACCATCATCTTATACGTTTCATCCCGAATCCGGCATATACCCAGTCATTCATCTTCTTACACAAGGCACGGATCTCAGGGTCATTCGCCTCCCACTTACGGAGCATCTCGCGAGCTTCCAGCATCAGCGGAGAGTTTGCCTCTGCCTTAGCCTTAGCTTCTTCTTCATTCAAGCCTTCAGCCTGATACTGAGCTGTCAGTTCCTTTACCTCAGCCTTGTAATGCTTGTCAAAAGCTACATAATAGTCACCAATCAAATGGTCCCCCTTCTTACCCGATGATTCAGGTGTTTCACCGTTACCATATTTCAACCAGGCCAGCATGGACTTACAGATATGGATACCACGGTCATTCACAATATTGGTCTTGACCACCTTTATTGCCATTTGCCGCCATGACATTTGCCAAGGCATTTCCCAACAGGTTGTTACGGACGTGACCCAGATGAAGCGGCTTGTTTGTATTGGGAGAAGAATACTCAATCATCACCAACGGAGAGTTTTCCGTAGCCTTTTCAATACCGCCGTATTCGGGAGCAGCCTGAATAGAATTCAAAAAGTTCAATCCAACAATCCGAAGCAATTGTCAAATTAAGAAAGCCCTTCACTGCATTGTAGGCTGAAACCAATTCGGGAGCATGCTCTTTCCGGTATCCGCCTATTTCCTGTGCGGTCTGTTCAGGCCCCTTCTTAGACATTTTCAGAAAAGGGAAAACAACCAAAGTAAGATGTCCTTCAAACTCTTTCTTAGTCTTTTGCAGTTGTACCATTTTTCCGGGTACATCCTGTCCGTACAACGTTTTGATAGCGCTGATAATGGACGTGGTGAGTTTTTCTTCTATATTCATAATATGTACGTACACTTATTTGTTATTGGATTGCAAAGATAGACATTTTAGGCGAAATCCTTCCTATCTTACCTTAATTTACTATATCTCCTCTCTGCAAACGATACTTTTCCGACTGAAAAACGAATAGCCCACAAACGAATAAACATACAACAAGCAATAAAATATGTCTAAAAAATATTTTTATTCATTTTGATATTCAAGTAGATTTACTGTTGAAATCAAATTAAACAAATCAACACACAGGAATGCGATAAACAAATAGATTTGATCTATCCGCCCAATATTTAAATAAGACAATTCCTATTTTAACTACGTTAATAAAATTCCGTATAGTTTTGACTTTCAACAGGTTCACCATAAAAAAATATTAAAATATATTATCCTATTTAAATCAAAATACATATATTTGCGATTGTTATTGAATATCACAATTATAAAATACACAAGCAAAAAAGAGACCCTAATGAGGTTTGGATGGTCATAAAAACCACTATTAGGAAATATGATAATGATAAAAAAGGTAGCATCACAATTTTAGAAAGAGAGTTCAATATATAATGCCTGAAAAATGGCAATGTACAAACCCCTAATAAAAGCCAAGTTTATATGAACAGATTTTCTTCATTATTATGTATGTAGCTTGCTATTCTGCATGATTACATATGCACAGGAAATTTACAGTAACTGGTAAAGTCACCGCAGGAGGCGAAGAGATGCCTGGTGTCACAGTAGCTGTAAAAGGACAAACTCGCGGTACCATCACTTCCATTGATGGCAGCTATCAGATTCAGGTTAATGGTAACGAAAGCCTGATCTTCTCTTTTTTGTAGGTTATGAAACAGTAACCATACCGGTAAACAGACGCAAAGTGATTAACGTAGAATTAAAGGAAGCAGCCCAAATGGTAGATGAGGTAGTGATAACCGTTCCTTACGGTACTGCCAAAAAAAATCCACATTTACAGGGTCTGCAAGCTATATTGCCGCCGGTACTATTGAAAAAAAGCACAGGTCAGTAGTGTATCAAAAAAGCACTGCAAGGAACTGTAGCTGGCTTACAGTCTTTTTTCCTCCAGCGGTCAACCCGGATCAGACGCAACGATCCTGATTCGTGGAGTTGGTTCTGTAAACGCTTCAACCAATCCCCTATGTGGTTGATGGTGTTCCTTACGATGGTGCTGCTCTTTCCTCCATAGCATCTTCAGATATTGCGTCAATCACTGTATTGAAAGATGCAGCTTCCGCTGCATTGTATGGCTCACGTGCAGCAAACGGCGTAATTATGATCACCACCAAACAAGGAAATAAAGATAGCGCACCCACCGTTGAATTATCTGCCAAATATGGTTTTTCGAGCCGTGCACGGGCAGACTACGACCAGTTGAATACAAACCAATATTATGAATTATATTGGGAAGCCATGCGTAACTATCGTATGGACAACGGTTACTCTGCCGAAGAAGCTGCAGCATGGGCATCAAAAACAATGTTACAGGCAATCTGGCATCAACCCTTATGGCAGTGCTTACCCCTGAACCAATCGGCCATGACGGAAAACTGGTAGCAGGCGCCAAACCATTATGGGACGACAGCTGGGACGACGCCCTTTCACAAGATGCGCACTATACAGATTTAAATGTACGCGTAAGTGGTGGTAGCAAAACCTCTCAAGTACTTTGTTTCAGCAGGGTTACATGGATGACCAAGGTGCTTATATCTGCTCTGGTTTCAAACGCTATACTCTCCGCGCCAACGTGACTTCAGATATCCACAAATGGTTACAGATCGGATTGAATGTATCAGGAACTCATTCTGTTCAAGACTATCCCAAGCAAGATGACTCTACCATTTCCAATGTGGTCATGTTTGCCGTTCGGTACCATCTTTCTATCCGGTATATCAACGTGATTTGGCAACCGGAGCATACCTGTTGGACGAAAACAATGAACGTATGTTCGATTATGGTGAGTATCGCCCGAACTCGTATGCAAAATATAATCTGCTGGCTTCCATGCCACACGATAAAAAGTGAGATAAAACGTGATGCTGCCTCTTTACGTGGTTTTATCCAAATAACTCCGATCAAAGTGCTTGCTTACAAGATGTCTTTGAACATTGACTATAACAACAAAACAAATCATAACTACACCAATCCTACTTACGGTACAGGTTCTATCAGTGGTGGCAGTGTAAAGCAAATACAACTACCGCACTACAGGCATGACTTTTTAATAATGTCATTAATTATCAACACACGTTCAATGATGTACATGATATCCGTGTGATGGCCGGTCAAGAGTATTATGAATATAACACTTCCAATTTCGGCGGAAGCCGCAGCAAAGTCATCATGGATGGATTTTATGAGCCCGACGCAGCTTCCTCTTTAGGTGATTTGGCGGAAACAGTGACCAATACAAGCTGTTAAGTTTTTTGGAAGTGCTGAATACTGTACAATCAAAAATACTTTATCGGCTTCTGTCCGTTCTGACGGTTCTTCCTCCTGTTTCCATCCGATCATCGTTGGGGTACTTTCTGGTCAGTCGGCGCATCTTGGAAAATCATGCAGGAAGAGTTTATGAAGGACACATCAGACTGGCTATCCAATTTGTCATTGCGTGCCAGCTACGGAGCACAAGGTACGACCAGCAATGAGGTTATTATGCGTATCAGGCGCTCTATTCCATACGCAATAACCTCGGTGAATCCGTTTGCACGCTTATCGTCTGGCAACTCTAATTTATCATGGGAAACCAATCTAAATACTAATATCGGCTTGATTTTGGTTTCTGAACAATCGTCTAAATGGCACAATAGAATATTTTTGAACGTCGTTCCAAAGATTTATTATTCTCTAAAGACTTAGTTCCATCTTCAGGCCTCCTCAAGTATGGACGAAAATATTGGTGCTATCAAGAATTATGGATGGGAATTCCAAATCTCAGGATATCCTATCATGACTAAAGATTGAAATGGAAACTTTCTTTAATGCTACTACCTATAAAAAACAAAATAACCCTCATTGCCTGCCGAAGAAATGTGGAGTGGCAACAAGAAATGGGTGAAAGGAGGATCGTTATATGACTTCTATTTAGTAGAATGGGCTGGTGTCAATCCTGAAAATGGTAATCCTACGTGGTATCGTTACAATACCAACGGAGAAAAGATAACCACAGAAGACTATTCATCAACCACCCCCGGACGACAAAGTAAAATGCGGCAATTCACTACCAGATTGGACCGGCGGTCTTCAATCAGATCTCTCATTCAAAGATTTTTACATTATCATTTTTTATTCTCTTATTCCATTGGTGGTAAAAATCTATAATGGGGATAAAAAGTTTCATTGATGAGCCAAGGACCTACAGGCACCGGTTGAGCGTAGATATGTTAGATCGTTGGACTCCTGAAAATCCCTATACCGATGTACCGTCCTGACTACTTCTCCCAAAAGTTCATGGACAAACTCTTCAAACCGGTTCTTAGTTGACCGTTCATACTTACGTTTGAAGAATATTACATTCTCTTACAATCTGCCGAAGTCATTGCTGAACACATTGACACTGAAAGATGCAAGCATATTTTTTCAAGCAGAAAAATATGCTGACATTAGCCAAACAACAAGGTCTAGACCCAGAGCAAACTTTCGGAGGCTCTACTTACTATCGCTATCCGGCAATGAAAACAATTTCATTCGGTATCAATGTGAAACTTTAATACAGAAAGAAGAATATGAAAACTATTTTTAAATATATATTTTCAGTCGCACTGGGAAGTATAATGCCTCACTTCCTGGCGATTTGGATACAATTCCTACAACTTATGTAGATGCCGGTTCTGTTTTCGGTAAAACAGGAGATGCCGAAAAAAAGTACTTAATGGTGGTTGGAACTACCTGATGGAAACTTTCAATTCTACGCCAACCCCGGCTATGGAGCAATGCTACGCAAATGACGCAATGGGTTCTGATGTAGTGTTAAATAGCAAATATGGCTTTAGGGACACATAATGAGTTTTCTGCAATTTATGGAAAAGGAGGCACAAAACACCTTGAGCTGGCTTTTAGCATACCGTGTAATCAACGACTGCAAATGGCGTATTAGACAATATTGATGCTGCCGAAGGCAAGCCGACAGAAACCGAATTAAAGGACAAGCATTGGCTTTACGCGGTTTCTTATACCTGCACCTGGCCTCTTGTTATTCCGCTTTGCTATTGATAAAGACCGGACGCTGTATGTGCACCTGTCTATACACAGTCCACCGATGAAACAATTGCAGCAGAAGGAAAACCCGCATCAAGTGTCAGTGAAGTATATGCGCAATCCATCAACGATTTAGAAGAAGCATTAGAACTTATTCCCCGAAACTTATGTACGTGACGCCAAACACAAAATTGACAATGAAGTTGTCCTAGGTATTCTCTCACGTGCCTGTCTTTATGCTCGTCAATGGGAGAAAGCTAAAACTTACTCGGACAAATTGTTAACTAAAAACAATTATTTAATGACCGAAAGTGAATATAAAGCCGGATTCAATTCTGTAGACAATAAAGAATGGATTTGGGGGCATGCCCAAACCAACGATCAAAGTAATGCCAGTTATCAATTCCATTATTTAGATACTACAACTAAAGGATCATACTATTATAGCTTCAATGTAGACCCTTACTTCCGTGATTTGTTCGAAGATGGTGATTATCGTAAAGAAATGCTGTTCTGGGCCACAGATCCGGGAGCTGACGTCGCATCAGCAGCCTATGTATGGATGCGTAACTCTAAATTCAGATTCCGCGATATCGAAAACCAACTTGGTGATATCGTATTGATGCGCGTTGCCGAAATTTATTTGATAAATGCAGAAGCAAAAAGCACATCTGAATGATCCAGATGCAATTAACAAATTAAATGATTTAAAAAACAGCCAGAGGGGCAAAAACCATTCATACAAATCGTTCACAACAGGATCTATTGGAAACTATTTGGCTAGAACGCCGCAAAAAGAATTATGGGGGAAGGATTCAGTTTGATAGACATTATCCGTAACCAACAGACCGTAGTCCGCAAAGCATATCCCGAAGGTCCCATTGACTATATTTACACTGATGAAAACGGACAAACTCACACCCTGAAGAAAAAAAAGACTCAAGGACATCGTTTCTTCAATTTCCCCGATAAAAGTGCATTCTGTCCAAACAGTAAATATTATTTTTGTACCGAATTACGGATTCGGAAGAGCTGGCGAAAAAAACCTTTACAAGGATCATCCTAAACTCTCAATTTATACCAAATAACAGCAAACTCTAACAAAGTAAAAACCCGTAGCAAAATGAACTGTTACGGGTTTTTTATTGTTCTCAAACAAATCAAAAAGAGAGTATTCATTAATAAATTTATAGTTCCAAAGGATAACTCAAAATAGATTAATGAAACAGCTTTATAATAATCTGTATCATCATGATACCCTACCCTTTCTTACTTTATTCATTGCTACATAAAAATAGAAAAGGGAGCTTCTCTTCGATTTTAATCATAAGAGATTTAAATTTCAATATCTCTTTAGAAACACATTCTTTCTGTTTTATTTCTTCTTCAAATCCTCAGGAGAAACCAACTTATAAAGCTTGTCACTAGGACGTACCTTATCGGGTACTTTAAAGGATACATGTTGACCTTTTCTTACCACATCCACCGGTTTCAAATCCACACGCGCCCTCATCCAACGTCAGAAATACCGCTCCTGTAGTAGGTCCTGTGATCAGAAGCTTATCCCCTACTTTCATCTCAGCAGCTTCCACCAGAAACTCTGCAACGCCAATATTAGAAAAGTACTTGATTCCCTTACCCACATACACTTTTTTACGCTCAGTAGCCTCCGAACCATAGTTCTTACTCCATTCACCCAAACGCTGTCCTAAATAATACCCATTCCAGAACCCCCGATTGAATACGGTCTTCAGCCGTTCATCCCAAGCCTGCTTCTTCTCCTCGGTAAAAGTGCCCTCCAGATAAGAACAAATAGCTTCTTTGTAACATTCCACCACGGTACGTACATACTCAGGTCCTCGGGCACGCCCTTCGATCTTGAAGACACGCACGCCAGCCTCTATCATCTCATCCATAAAATGAATAGTTTTCAAATCTTTAGGAGACATGATGTATTTATTGTCCACCTCCAGTTCAATATCACTCTCTTTATCCTTCACATCGTATGCACGGCGACATATCTGCATACAAGCCCCCCGGTTAGCAGAAGCATTCATCTCATGCAAACTGAGATAACACTTGCCCGACACTGCCATACAGAGTGCCCCGTGGCAGAACATCTCAATACGGACCAATTCTCCATTCGGACCTTTAATTTGTTCCTTCTGGATAGTATCATAAATCACCCGCACCTGCTTCAAATTCAATTCACGTGCCAATACCACTACATCGGCAAAGCGAGCATAAAATTTCAACGCTCCGGCATTACTGATATTTAATTGGGTGGAAAGGTGTACTTCCTGCCCCACCTCGCAACAATAAGCCATTACCGCCACATCCGCAGCAATCACGGCACTGATGCCTGCCTCCTTAGCCGCATCCACAATGGTACGCATCAAAGCAATATCTTCATCATAAATAATGGTATTGATCGTAAGATAGCTCTTGATGCCATGTTTATCACAGATCTGTGCTATCTCGCGTAAATCATTGACAGTAAATGTACTGGCAGAACGTGCACGCATATTCAGACTCTCAATTCCGAAGTAAATAGAATCCGCACCTGCCTGTATGGCTGCCGCCAGCGACTCACGTGAACCTACAGGAGCCATTATTTCAAAGTCTTTTATAGAAGCTTTCATTATTCTTTTGATTAATATATGTGCAAAGGTAGGCTTTTTTCCGTATTTTTGCAGCCTGATTTCACCACAGATTACACAGATTCACACAGATTATAAATTAATACTCAAATGAATCTGACTTTTCTGTAACCCAAAGATAAACATACAACAATGAAGATTAGAAATATAGACCTGGGCAGATACCCTATTTTCCTGGCTCCGATGGAAGATGTAACAGACCCCGCTTTTCGCCTGATGTGCAAGAAGTTCGGTGCTGATATGGTATATACCGAATTTGTATCGGCAGATGCATTGATACGCTCGGTAGGTAAAACGATGCAGAAGCTGAATATCAACGATGAGGAACGCCCCGTAGCCATCCAAGATTTACGGCAGAGACACGGAAACAATGGTAGCAGCGGCGAAAATAGTGGAAGAGGCGCATCCTGACATCCTGGATATTAATTTTGGCTGTCCTGTAAAACGCGTTGCCGGTAAAGGAGCCCGTGCAGGCATGCTCCAAAATATCCCGCTGATGTTGAAATTACCCGTGCTGTTGTGGACACTGTAAAAATTCCGTTACTGTAAAAAACACGTCTAGGCTGGGACAATGAGCATAAAATTATAGTAGATTTGGCAGAACAATTACAAGATTGCGGCATTGAAGCACTGACCATTCATGGACGCACCCGTGCACAAATGTACACTGGTGAAGCGGACTGGAGTTTAATAGGTGAAGTAAAAAAAGAATCCCCCGTATGCATATACCTATCATTGGAAACGGGGGATATAACTACGCCACAACGTGCCAAAGAGTGTTTTGACCAGTATGGAGTAGACGCTATTATGATTGGCCGAGCCAGCTTTGGACGCCCGTGGGATATTCAAGGAAGTAAAACATTATATAGAAACCGGTAAGGAACTCCCTGCCCTTTCTTTTGAGTGGCGGCTGAATGTACTCCGTCAGGAAGTGTTGGACAGTGTGAATCTGCTTGACGAACGCCGCGGTATTCTTCATGTACGCCGCCATCTGGCTGCTTCTCCCTTTATTTAAAGGCATCCCCAACTTTAAAGAGACACGTATCGCCATGCTCCGTGCCGAAACCGTGAAAGAACTTTTCAGTATCTTGGATTATATCAGGGGGAATTACGGAATGAATTCTTAATGCTACAATGTGCTAATGTGCCAATTGCCATGCGGAATACAGCACAGCCAATTGGCACATTAATATATTGTAGCAGTAACACATTATCTATTCCATTTTACGCAAACCTCTTTTGGGAGAGAAATCAATATCTTTAGGATTGCCTTTATAAGCCACCTCACCACTACTGGATGCTTTCGCAGTCAGCGAACCGGTCACATAACATTCCACATCACCAGAGGAACTGGCACTGGCAGTTACATTGACCGCCTTCATACCTTTTGCCTTTACATCCCCACTACTACTGGCTCTGTAAGAAGCGTTCTCACAAATACCTGCCAAAATCACATCTCCGGAAGAGCTGGCATCAGCAGATACATCAGCAGCGTTCAGATTCTTGACAGATACATCACCCGAGCTACTGGCATCAGCAGAGAAATTCGTACAAGATACCTTTTCCAGAATCACATCACCCGAACTATTAGCGGTAGCCGCAAAATCATCACAAGAAATAGCGCTTCCTGTTACATCACCGCTACTGCTAGCCTTAACAGTAACTTTCCCACTCGTTTTCAGTCCATTCTTTTATAATAATATCACCGAACTGGAAGCTTTCAAGCTGTTCACAGCCGGAGCAGAAACTCTTACTTCCTTTTTTATATTTTCCGTTTATTGAAAAATTGTTTCTTGGTGATTTAAAACCAACCTTAAGTACTCCACCCTCTACACGGACATCAATATAGTCCACCAAATTGTCCGGAGCATATATTTCCACATCCTGTCCACCGGAACTTTGAGTATAGATTACATCCACCGAAGAACTGGTAGAGATAGCATTAAAACTACCCACATTCACTTTTTTGGTAACATAGTTCTTACTAGGAGTTATTCTCTCTGCACATGCTGTGGCAGACACTAACATAAGGGTCACCGCCATTAAAGTTGATACTAATTTTCTCATACTATTTTTGTTTTATTCATTAGACGTTATTTCTATGCCAAACGTTGCAACGTTTAGCCATTATTTTTAAAGCAATATTCATGCCAGCAACATTTATCACTGGAAATCAACAAGGTATAAACAAAACAGGGTGTCCGAAAATGGACACCCTGTACGCTTTTATATACTTTTTAAAACTATTTCAGCACAAGTTGGAAGACTACAGAAGCAAACCAACGCTTATACATATAAGTAGCCACAATATAAATACATACCGCCGAAATCCAGCCGGCAATAACATCCACCAAATAATGCGCCTGAATATAGACCGTAGCACAGCATAGAAGTACGTAGAACGGTGCCAAGAAATAACATAGTTTCTTATTAACGCGATAGGCCATAATCATCACAATGGTAGATATACCGACATGCGAACTAGGAAAAGCAGCAGTAGGGCGTTCCCCCACTTCCTGTGAGGCCTCTACCAAATTAAAGAAGAAACCATGATCAAAAAACCGGGACCGGGCAGCAGAATATCATTATTATTGAAATAATCACCGATAGCAGGGAAATGCTGCGCCATCACATTGTCCATTCCGATAGCAGGGAAATAGAATTGCGGACCGGCAACCGGAACCAATATATAAATAAGATAATAGATAAAAAACGAAGTGACCAGCACAGAAAAGAAACCTTTTCAAACCACTCAAAACGAAACAAGAAATAATAAATAGTCACAATCCCAATCATTGGATAATAAGCGAAATACCCCATATTAAATGGTTCACCTGAACCACATGGAAGGAAAAATGTTCACTAAATTCTACCGAAGGCTGGCAACGGAACAAAAACTGCTCCGCCGAAGCGAAGAAGTTATCCAGATTGGGAAAAAAGACGATTAAATTCAAAGGTATCGGGATACCAATACGCTAAAAATGCCATCTGCACAGCCATTCGTATAAATGCCGTAAGTTTACACGGATACTTGCGATACAAATATATTAATGCAAACGTAATGGCCACAATGCCTGCACGCTCCAAAAAGCATAATTACAGGGTGGTCCATACGAGGAAATAATATTAAAACCATTATGGTCGTGAGGGCATTATATATCAGACTAATGCTCTCAACGGCAAACAATCCTTTCACACTGTCTACCCGTTTGAATAAATTTAAAGCCATCCTTCTTTCTTATACCATGCAATGATTTCCTTTTACTCCCTTGTCTAAAGGGTACTCAGGACGATATCCCAGTTCTTCCACCAAGGGTGAAATATCGCATTGCCAATTTACGTTGTTTCATTATTTTATATTTGTCAGCATTCAGCGTACTTACCTTTCCTTAGGCAACGCGCTGAAAATTCAGCGAGCAAAGATACAACTTTTAAAAATAAATAATGGGCATTTAATGTGTATAACCCACGGATTACCAAGTTCTTTTTGTATCAAATCAGAAAAAGTACGGCTGGAATAGACATTTCCGTCACTAACAAAATAGGCGCGCGCTGCCGCACTCCATGTTCTATTGCCAAATAAACAGCTTGTACCAAATCCCTCACATAAATAAAAAGTAAGATCCTGTCTTTTTAAAACCAGGGAGCAAAGTCTATATGCTGCTTGATAGACTTCGCCATCAGAAAATAATCGCGTTCACGAGGACCATAAACTCCAGTAGGACGGAAAATCACTGCCGGAAAATCATTCAATGATTGCAGGTAATGTTCCGACTTTAGCTTACTGACCCCCATATGCCGTATTGGGCATTGCCGTATCACGCTCACTGATGGGTGCATAATTATCTTCATGAATAGGACCGAAAATACTAAGTGAACTGATATAGACAAATTGCCGGGGAACCATGTCCAAGGTTCTCAAAGCTTCTACAAAATTACGGGTATAGACATAATTGCCTTTGTCAAATTCGTCCTTATGGCGGCATTTAGTTACACCGGCACAATGAATGATATAATCCCATCCCCCATGCAATTGTTTATGAACAGCCAATTGCTCCGTCAATCTTCCGGGATGAGCAAAAATCCAATTCGGCAAATTGAATGCGAGGATCTTTCAAATAGGTACGACTACTGCTTTTACGTACACCAGCCCATACCTGCATCTCTCTCTCAATCCTCCTTCCACCAGGAAACTGCCAATAAATCCGCTTGCTCCGGTTACCAATACTTTCTTTAAGCAGCAAGTGTTCTTTTGTGCAAATTCTTCGTTATTCATTCTTCGTATGTTATTTCACCGGTTCCACATGAATACCCACATGAGTATCCTCTCCAAACTTTTTTCTTTCAATCTATGTTCAATACCAGTTGCCGTCTCGTGCGCTTTATGCAGAGAAATGTTCCCATCCATGCGTATATGAATCTCTATAGCATAATTGTTTCCGATGCGCCGCGTGCGTAAATGATGCGGTTCGCTGACTCCATCAAAAGATAACACAATCCCCTCTATCTCACGTTCCACACTATCCGGCAAAGACTTTTCCAGCAATTCATCCAGGCAAGGAACCAGCAGCCTGATGGAAACCCGCATAATAAAGAAACTGACTGTCACAGCGGCAATAGGATCGAGTACTGCCCAATGAGGACCAAGTAAAATCGCTCCGCCAATACCGGCAGCCGTACCAATGGATGATAATGCATCACTCCTATGATGCCACGCATTCGCCACAACAGCCTGTGAGTGGCATCTTTTCCCCACTCTGACTGTATATTGATAAAGTATTTCCTTCAACAGAATAGAAATAATGGCAGCAGCCAATGCCAACATTCCCGGTTGACGAAGTTCCCCACCTCGTAGGAAAACCAATATATCTGTTGCTCCATTCCACAATATTCCAAATCCTACCCCCAATAATGCCATACCAATGAAAGCAGTAGCCAATGTTTCATATTTCCCATGACCATAATCATGGCTCTTGTCCACTGGTTTATTGGATATACGTACAAAAGAATCACTACTACGTCCGTAATGAAGTCAGATAGAGAATGAACTGCATCTGCCAACATAGCAGCACTATGCCCCTGCAATTCCGGCAAGGAATTTAAAAATAACCAGCAAGAAATTAACGAAACTCCCCACTAATGTAACTCTATAAATTTCTTTTTCCCTGATTTTCTTATCAAGTTCAGTCATAACAATTGTTTTAGAACGGACAAAGATAGCACGTTTCATTTAGATTCAACCAAATTTAATGTATCTATTGAACCGCTATTCCAATTATTTTGTTTACTTTGTAGCACATAATACATAAATATATCCCCTTATGGCTAAAAAAAAAAGAAAAAAAAAAGCAGGGAAACGCATGAAAAAAAAGCGAAATGTCTGAACGACTGATAAGCTTATTCCACACAAAACCGAACGAAACATTCAGTCTGAAACAATTATCAAGCAGTCTGAACCTTACTACACATCCTCTTAAAATGCTTTGTGCCGACATCATTACTGAAATGATTGAGGATGATTTTCTGCAAGAAGTAGAAAAAAGGACACTACAAGCTGAACGACCACGGCCTGATTATGACTGGCGTCTTTCAGCGTAAAAAGCAACGGCAAGAACTCCTTCATCCCCGATGATGGTGGAGAAACCATTTTCATAGCCGAACGTAATTCGGCACATGCCATGAATAATGACAAAGTAAAAATAGCCCTCTTTGCCAAACGTAAGAACCGGAACCCGGAAGGTGAAGTGATAGAGATTCTGGAACGTGCCAACGATACTTTTTTTGTCGGCACACTGAAAGTAGAGAAATTCTACGCCTTTCTGCTGACCGAGAACCGACACTCTGGCAAATGATATTTTTATCCCGAAAGATAAGCTGAAAGGTGGAAAGAATGGGGACAAAGCGGTCGTGAAAATTGTAGAATGGCCCGAAGAGGCAAAAAACCCGATAGGACAAGTCATTGATATTTTGGGAAAAAGCAGGAGAAAACACAACTGAAATGCATGCCATTCTGGCCGAATTCGGCTTACCTTACGTATATCCCAAGAATGTAGAAACCGCTGCCGAAAAGATTCCGGCAGAGATTTCCGAGACGGACTATGCAGAACGTGAAGATTTCCGCAATGTAACAACTTTCACCATTGACCCTAAAGATGCAAAGGACTTTGATGACGCGCTCTCCATCCGTCTCATCAAACCGGGACTATGGGAAATAGGCGTACACATTGCCGATGTTACTCATTATGTAAAAGAAGGAGGCGTTATCGACAAAGAAGCTGAAAAACGCGCTACTTCCGTTTATCTGGTAGACCGTACCATCCCCATGTTGCCCGAACGGCTGTGTAACTTCATCTGTTCCCTCCGCCCCGACGAAGAGAAACTGGCATTCTCCGTCATTTTCAATATGAATGAAAAGGGAGAGGTGAAAGACTCGCGCATCGTGCACACCATTATAAAGAGCGACCGCCGTTTCACCTATGAGGAGGCGCAAAAAGTGATTGAAACGGGTGAAGGCGACTACAAAGAAGAAATTCTGGAACTGAACAAACTGGCACAAATCCTGCGTAAACAAAGATTGGCTGCCGGTGCTATTGACTTTGACCGCGTAGAAGTGAAATTTGAGATAGACGAAACCGGCAAACCGCTCAGTGTCTACTTCAAAGAATCCAAAGAGGCCAATAAGTTGATAGAGGAATTTATGTTGTTGGCCAACCGCACGGTTGCCGAAAAAATCGGTAAAGTACCTAAAAACAAGAAAGCCAAAGTATTCCCTTATCGTATCCACGACCTTCCGGACCCCGATAAACTGGAGAACTTGAATTGGTTTATCAATCGCTTCGGATATAAGATACGTACATCGGGTAGCAAAACTGAGATATCCAAATCCATCAATCGTTTACTGGACGACATAAAGAACAAGAAAGAACAAAATCTGGTGGAAACCGTATCCTTGCGTGCCATGCAAAAGGCCCGTTATTCCACACATAATATTGGCCACTATGGTCTGGCATTTGACTATTATACTCACTTTACCTCACCTATCCGCCGTTTTCCGGATATGATGGTTCATCGTCTGCTCACCCGCTATCTGGCAGGAGGACGTACGGTACAGGAAGCGAAATACGAAGAATTGTGTGACCATAGTTCTGAAATGGAACAAATCGCCGCCAATGCGGAACGTGCCTCTGTAAAATACAAACAAGTAGAGTTTATGGGTGAACGCCTAGGCATGGAGTTCGATGGAGTCATTTCCGGAGTTACCGAATGGGGACTTTATGTGGAACTGAACGAAAACAAGTGCGAAGGTATGATTCCCATGCGTGACCTTGGTGATGACTATTATGATTTCGATGAAAAAGAACTATTGTCTGACGGGACGCCGGCATCACAAAAAATTCAGTTTGGGAGATCCGGTTACCATTAAAGTGGCCCGCGCCAATCTGGAGAAAAAGCAACTTGATTTCGCTTTGGTCGAGAAATAAAGATTAGCATCCTGTTGTAGGGGCAGACTGGTTCTTCCCCTACAACAAGACAATAATTTCATTTACTTCACTCTTCTATTCAACTGATTATTCGCTTTATCCGGCTTCGATTTGCCGATCCGTTTACCACCGGACTTCTTTTTAGTTTCCTGTTTTGCCTTAAAAAGCAAATGGATTTTTCTTATTTACCATAAATATTCCCTTTTTTCTGCAAAAATAAAGGATTAACATCAATATTCATTCTATTTATTGGCAATAATATAGAATTTACTTACTTTTGTCCTTCTAAAGCATTCAGTTCATGACTACATTCAATTACACGAACATATTAACGCAGGCAGTAGATGAATTATCTGAAAGCCAGTCCTATAAAGGATTATTCCACCAACACAAAGATGGAGATCCTTTACCATCTGCCAAATCCCTATACAAGATAGTAGAATTGGCACGCGCCATTATCTTCCCCGGCTACTTTGGTAATTCCACCGTTAACAGCCATACCATCAACTACCATATCGGTGTAAATGTAGAAACCCTGTTCGGTCTGCTGACCGAACAAATTCTGGCAGGACTTTGCTTCGGACAGGAAAACAGTAAAAATGCAACCGATGACAATGAACCGTGCAGAGAAACAGCCTCTTTGCTGGCAGCTCGTTTCATCAGTAAACTGCCCGAACTCCGCCGCATTCTGGCTACCGATGTAGAAGCCGCATATTATGGTGATCCCGCCGCCACATGCTTTGGTGAAATCATCAGTTGCTATCCGGCTATCCGCGCTATCAGCAATTACCGCATCGCACATGAGCTGTTAATACTGGGTGTACCTTTAATCCCCCGCTTCATTACAGAAATGGCACATTCGGAAACCGGTATCGATATTCATCCGGGGGCACAAATAGGACACCATTTCACTATCGACCACGGTACAGGTGTAGTAATCGGAGCGACCAGCATCATCGGAAATAATGTGAAACTCTATCAAGGGGTAACATTAGGAGCTAAAAAAAGCTTTCCGCTAGACAATAATGGAAATCCCATTAAAGGCATTCCACGCCATCCTATTTTAGAAGACGATGTCATTGTATATTCCAATGCAACCATTTTAGGGCGTGTTACTATTGGCAAGGGTGCTACCGTAGGAGGTAATATTTGGGTAACAGAAAATGTACCTGCCGGATCACGTATCGTACAGCGAAAAAACAAAGACGAATAAATCCCCTTTGCCATCATAGAAATGCTGACATCACAAAATGGTCTAAAAAGTAGTATGGCAGCAAACTTTTTAATAAAACAGTAACTTCCTGTACACCTTCTTGTAACAGATAAACAAGATATTTGCAGTACGATAAAAAAGGAGGTATATATGGAACTTAAAAGCAATGAATATCAGATAGAATGTACACCCTACGGGGAATATTACGCCTTTTTAACAGACTACCACCAATGCTGCACTTACGGCGAAACTGCCGAAGAAGCATTGGAAACCCTGTCGATATCGCCGATGAGTTTTTCTGCGAAATAAACGAAGTCTATCTGGCAGAAGAATTCGCATAAAAAGTCACTCAACCTATTAATCATAGAATTTCTCTTACAGAAACCATACCTGTGTGATACAGATATGGTTTCATTTTGTCCTAAGCATGCCCCATACGGTAGAGACTGTACCCCAAATAAGCCAAATACAAACAAGAGACCAGTATCATTAAAGCACAAACCACATATCCCTTACGTTTCTCATCCGTCAATTCCATTTTCATTCTGATTTCTATTTAAGTTTCTTGATTCAGCAAAAATGGCAAATTCCTGTGTAGAATTTATTTCTATAGGATAACAATTACATTGCCGGATACATATTTTGTCAATTTATTCCACAGATATACCCAATTCCGTTTTCAAAGAATTTTTTATAATCAAAGGTAAATAAAGACCCCGGCAAGGGAGCGTGGACGCCCCGATTTCATCCTCTTTTTTTGCTTCATCAAACAGATTAATTCTCTAAATAATTGATTAGCAAACAGAAAATCATTAAATTTGTCCCATCAATTGAAATTACGTAATTATCATTTAAGATGAAGGAAGAATTCGAGCTAATCGCCAAGACTTTCCAGGGACTGGAAGAAGTACTGGCAAAAGAACTCACCGAGCTGGGAGCCAGCAATATAGAAGTAGGAAGACGCATGGTAGCCTTTACGGGCGATAAAGAAATGATGTATAGGGCAAACTTCTGCCTGCGTACTGCCATCCGCATCCTGAAACCCATCAAACATTTTGAGGCGAAGAATGCCGATGAAGTTTACGAAGCTATCAAGGCCATTGCGTGGGAAGACTTCTTGGATAAAGATAAAAGTTTTGCCGTAGACGCTGTGGTTTTCTCGAACGAGTTCCGTCACTCCAAGTTCGTAGCCTACAAAGTAAAAGACGCCATTGTGGACTATTTCCGTGAAAAGACAGGAGAGCGCCCCTCGGTACGCATCAACCATCCCGATGTGGCACTGAACATCCATATAGCCGAAAATAAATGCACTCTGTCACTGGATAGTTCGGGCGAGTCACTCCACCGCCGGGGTTATCGCCAGGAAGCTGTAGAAGCTCCCTTTGAATGAGGTACTGGCAGCCGGTATGATCCTGATGACCGGATGGAAAGGCGAATGTGATTTGATAGACCCGATGTGCGGTTCAGGAACAATCCCTATCGAAGCCGCCCTGATAGCACGTAACATCGCTCCCGGCGTATTCCGTAAGGAGTTCGCTTTTTGAAAAGTGGAACGATTTTGATCAGGAACTATTTGACCGCATCTACAATGACGACTCACAGGAACGTGAGTTCACACATAAGATTTTTTTGGATATGACAATAATCCTAAAGCAAATGAAATTGCCACTCACAATGTGAAAGCAGCCGGACTGAGCAAGGAGATTATCTTAAAAAATCCAACCGTTCCAGCAATTTGAGCAACCCAAAGAAAAAAGCATCATCATCACCAACCCTCCTTATGGAGAACGTATCTCAACCAATGATTTGCTGGGCCTGTATCAAATGATAGGCGAACGTCTGAAACACTCTTTCACCGGCAATGATGCATGGGTATTAAGTTACCGTGAAGAATGTTTCGACCAGATTGGTTTAAAGCCTTCTATAAAAATCCCCCTGTTCAACGGTTCGTTGGAATGTGAATTCCGCAAATACCAATTATTCAACGGCAAATTCAAAAGAATTCCGTAGTGAGAACGCCGATCGGGAATTCAAGCCCCGCCGGAAGAAATCCGCCCGCGCCGTAACACGGAAAAGGTAGAATATGGAGAACGCAGAGAACGTCGTAGTTTTGACAACAGACGTGAGAAGAACACGGAGAGTACAAAGGAGGAGAGCGCAGAGAAAGACGCTCTTTTGATGACAAACGTGAGGGACGTGGCGATTTCAAAAGAGGAGAACACCGCAACTTTGGTGACAGACGTGAAGGCCGCGACAATTTCAAAAAAGCAGTACCCGTAAATTTGACGACAATAAGGAAAAGACAGAAGAATAAACAGTTATGAGAAAATTAATCAATCTGATTGCCTTATTAATCATGGCTTCATCTGTAACATGGGCACAAGACAAGAAAAAGTTTCACACTGGAAGACTTGATGCCGGGGGAGGAAACAATTATTATAACCTGCTTCCACAAAACCTGTATGGTTTGCAATGGTGGGGAGATGTATGCATCAACGCCGACATAGAAGAGGTAAAAACTATCCAGCCGGCAAATGGGAAGGAAAACGTACTTATCACTTTGCAGGAAGTGAATGAACTGTTGGCAAACAAGGAATTAGGGAAAATCAACCACTTCAGGAATGCATCTTTCCCATACGCTGAAAAGATGATGCTGGTAAATACCACATCCAATAAAGTGCTGATCGATTTAACTAAAAAGGAAATAATATGGAGTCAGCCTCTCTCTCCTAAAGCCGCCAACCAGGACTGGAACAAGGAAAGCCGTTCATTGGCTTATACCCTTGACAACAATCTGTTTGTAACGACTGCCGACGGGAAAACGCAACAAGTCACCGACGAACCGAAAGGCATCGTATGCGGACAAAGTGTACACCGTCAGGAATTTGGTATCTCGAAAGGTACTTTCTGGAGTCCGAAAGGAAATCTGCTTGCTTTCTACCGCATGGACGAAAGCATGGTAACCGATTATCCACAAGTAAATACCTCCACCCGCATAGCGACACTGGAGCCGGACAAGTATCCGATGGCAGGAATGACCAGCCACAAAGTGACTGTCGGCATCTACAACCGGAGACCCAAAAAACAGTTTATCTGAAAGCCGGCGACCCTACCGACCGTTATTTTCACCAATATCAGCTGGAGTCCTGACGAGAAAAGCGTTTATGTCATTGAACTGAACCGTGACCAGAACCATGCCCTGCTATGCTGCTATGACGCGGAAACAGGAGAGCCACTGAAAAGCAATCCCCTTTACGAAGAGAAGCATACTAAATATGTAGAGCCTCAACATCCCATCGTCTTTCTGCCGTGGGACCACACGAAGTTTATCTATCAGAGCCAGCGCGACGGCTACAACCATCTTTACCTGATGGACACCAAGACTTCCGTATATCCGGAATCACATGGAGCCGCGGCCGGAGGTTCTTACCGGGAAAGCTACAAGACCAGACAGCTTACCCAAGGCAACTGGGTAGTACAAAACATCCTCGGATTCAATGAAAAGACCAAGGAAGTCATCATCATGAGCACAGAGGTTTCCCCTTTGCAGAGCAACGCATACGCTGTGAATGTAAAGACAGGCAAACGCCGCCTCATCGGCAATAAAGACGGTATGCATCATGTACAACTGTCCGGTAGCGGCAACTATGTGATGAACAATTATACTTCTTTCACCATTCCCGGAATATCGAGATCGTTCCCACTTCCGGAAAGGGAAAGACTATCAGCCTGTTGACCGCCACCAATCCGTTGGAAGCATACAATATGCCCCGAAATCACTGTCGGTACCCTCAAGGCAGCCGACGGCAAGACCGACTTATACTACCGCCTGATAAAGCCGGTGAATTTTTTGACCCCAACAAAAAATACCCGGCCGTAGTCTACGTGTATGGCGGACCACATGCCCAACTAATCCACAACCGCAACTATGACGCCCGCGGATGGGATATTTACATGGCACAAACTGGGTTACGTCATGCTGACCGTTGACAACCGGGGCAGTGACAAATCGAGGACTGGAATTTGAGAACTGTAATGTTCCGCCAATTGGGAACCGAAGAGATGAAAAGACCAGGTAAAAAGGAGTGGATTTCTTAAAATCATTGGGTTATGTGGACAATAACCGCATTGGCGTACATGGTTGGAGCTTCGGTGGTTTCATGACCACCAACTTGATGCTGACTTACCCCGAACTATTCAAAGTAGGGAGTAGCCGGCGGTCCTGTCATCGACTGGGCTTACTACGAAGTAATGTACGGCGAACGTTACATGGATACTCCGCAAACCAACCCCTGAAGGCTACAAGAACGCCAACCTGAAGCTGAGAGCCGGAAACCTGAAAGGACGCTTGAAGTGATCATTGGCGCCACGACCCCACTTGTGTTCCCCAGCACAGCATCAGTTTCCTCCGTGCCTGCATTGATGCCGGAACCCAACCCGATTTCTTTATGTATCCGGGCGACGGTCATAATATGTTCGGACGCGACCGTGTGCACTTGTATGAACGCATTACACGCTATTTTGAAGACCACTTAAAATAAACAAAAGATAAGATTATGAAACTGTTGCTTATTAGGCTCAGGCGGACGTGAACACGCCCTGGCATGGAAGATTGCTCAAAGTCCCAAAAATCGAGAAACTCTATATCGCCCCCGGGAAATGCCGGCACAAGTAATGTAGGCGAGAATGTAGCGATTAAAGCAGATGACTTTACAGCAATCAGAGAGTTTGTAGTAAAGAATAATATAGATATGGTAGTGGTAGGTCCCGAAGACCCGTTAGTCAAAGGAATCTATGACTATTTCAAAAAGATGAAGCGCTGAAAAACATTCCTGTTATCGGGCCTTCAAAAGCGGGTGCGGTACTGAAGGCAGCAAGGAGTTCGCCAAAGGCTTCATGCAACGCCATAATATCCCGACAGCCGGCTACAAAAGTATCACTGCCGCAAATCTGGAAGAAGGACTAGCCTTTCTGGAAACATTGGAAGCTCCATACGTACTGAAAGCCGACGGTCTTTTGCGCCGGAAAAGGCGTACTGATTCTGCCCACCCCAAGAAGCCAAAGAAAGAATTGAAAGAAATGCTGAGCGGAATGTTCGGTGACGCTTCCGCCCCCGTAGTGATTGAAGAATTCCTGAGCGGTATAGAATGTTCCGTATTCGTTCTGACCGATGGAAAAAGAACTACAAGATTCTGCCCGAAGCAAAAAGACTACAAACGCATCGGCGAAGGCGACAAAGGGCTGAACACCGGTGGTATGGGTAGTGTATCTCCTGTTCCGTTTGCCGACAAAGCATGGATGGAAAAAGTGGAAGAACGTATCAGCCGCCCCACAGTAGAAGGACTGGCAGCAGAAGGCATCGACTATAAAGGCTTTATCTTCTTCGGCCTGATTAATGTAAAGGCGAACCGATGGTCATTGAATACAATGTACGCATGGGCGACCCGAAACGGAAAGTGTCATGCTGCGCATCAAGAGTGACTTGGTGGAACTGCTTGAAGGAGTGGCAACAGGCAATCTGAATGAAAAAAAAAGTCCTGGGAGATAGACCCCCGTTCGGCAGTATGCGTCATGCTGGTATCCGGCGGATATCCGAACATTATGACAAAGGGATTTGCCATCAGCGGAGTAGAAGAGATTGAAAACAGCATTGTATTCCATGCAGGAACAGCACTGAAAGACGGACAGGTAGTCACTTCGGCGGACGTGTCATTGCAGTCAGCTCCTACGGTGCCAATAAAGAAGAAGCCTTGGCACAATCATTCGCCAATGCGAAGAAAATCAATTTCGACAAGAAATATTTCCGTTCAGATATTGGATTCGACCTGTAATCAGCGGACTATCACCCCATGGCAGGCTATGACAAATTCCAAATAGATATGGCAAAAATCAGGAAGATTCACCTTCCCTGTTGCCATCACCTTATATGCCTGCTTCTCGGATCATCACGGGCAATGAATGGCAGGATGTAATCAATTTGCTGGTCTGTGCTTTGACTGCCTATCTGCTGATCGAGATAAACACCGCCTTCACGCTGATACGGACACGCAGTACCTTGCATGTCAGCTTTTTACGTATTCCTGTCCACGGCCTGCCTGTTTCTGCATTCCTTCCAGTATGCCGTTTTTGCGCCACTCACTTTTTCTGATCGCTATTTCCCAATTATTCAGCAGCTACGAATCTCCCTATCCGGCGGGAAGTATATTCCACGCTTTTTCTTTTTCATCGGACTGGGAAGCCTGTTGTTTCCCACCAGTTGCTTTTATTTGTACCTCTGTTCTGTTTGGGGATGATCAGTTTCAGATCCCTGTCACTCAAAAATTTCTTTGCGGACTTACAGGACTCTGTGTGCCCCTACTGGCTCTTTTCGGCTATGCGTTCTGTTACGACAAAATGAATCTTTTCTATCACCCTTTACAGGAGTTTATTCATTTTCAACCCATCAGTTATGAGCTATTGGGGTTGGACAGAATCATATCCTGCGGAATCATCACCTTGATATCACTGGTCAGCAGCGTGCATTATTTTCATGTATCTTATCTGGATAAGGTACGCACACGTATATTCCTTTTTTTCCTGATTACCGTTGAAGCCTGGATTTATTTACTGGGTATCTTGCAGCCACAGCATTTCGACATCCTGTTGCAGATGCAGATCATTGTAGGATCCATTTTAACAGGACATTTATTTACTTTAACCCACAACCGCTTTTTACCGGCATCTTTTTCATCATTACATTTGTTCTATTAATAGTTCTAACTATATACAATTTATGGATGCAATTCTTCAATTCCTGATCGACTGGGGATATTGGGGTCTTTTTCTAGGCTCTTTTATAGCCGGAAGTGTTCTCCCCTTCAGTTCGGAGGCCGTATTGGCAGCCTGTGTAGGTCCGTTGGGCTTAGACCCGGTGATCAGTATAACCGCCGCCACCGCCGGCAATGTTGCCGGAGGCATGACCTGCTACTGGATGGGACATCTGGGCAATATGGAATGGATCGAGAAATATTTTCATGTAAAAAAAGAGAAGATGGACCGTGCGGAGCGGTTTGTACACGGACGGGGTGCCTGGATGGCTTTCTTCGCCTTTATCCCTATTTTGGGAAGTGCCATATCCATTGTATTGGGCATGATGCGTGCCAATATATGGATTGTCATTCTCGCTATGACCATCGGAAAGATACTCCGCTACGCCTTATTGGTATGGGGGAGTATTGGAAGCCTCCGCTTTAATGCATTAAAATTATGAACCTGGAACAAACAGCAGATGGAAGTTATACCCTCTATGTACCCGAACTGGACGAACATTATCATTCGGTGAAAGGGGCACTGACGGAGTCACAACATATTTTTATCGAAATGGGATTAAAGCATTCTCCCCCGTTTCCGAGCCCCACATTCTGGAGATAGGACTAGGAACAGGGCTGAATGCCTTTTCTGACACTGCTTTCAGCAGAAGAGACCCGACGGAAAGTACATTATACCGGTATCGAACGCTATCCGTTAGCCGAAGAAACCTTGAAGCAACTGGACTACCCCCCTGCCTGATCGGCAAACAGCATGAGGAGGATTATTACGCCATTCACCGGGCGCCCTGGAACACAGAAACAGAGGTATCCCTTGGTTCACATTACATAAAATTGAAGATGATTTTACCCGGCTTTTCAACCCGGAGGAAAGCAGCCGTCCCACCGTTCCCTTATACGATATCATCTACTTTGATGCCTTCGCTCCCCGAAAAACAACCCGAAATGTGGGAACAATCTCTTTCGATACTTTATACAAGGGTATTGAATGACGGAGGTATCCTGACAACCTACTGTGCCAAAAGGGTAAGAAGGGATGCTGCAAACAGCCGGATTCACAGTAGAACGTTTTCCTGACTCTCCGGGGAAACGCGAGATACTGCGGGCAACCAAGTCTGATTTAAAACTCCCAGGTCCAGTAAAACTGATGCAAAGAATGGTCAAAAGTTTCACCTAAAATTATAAAAAAACCGTTGTAATTCATCCGTCATAATACGCATAACCGCATATTTATCATGAATTACCATGAAACATTCATCGCTGAATCCGTCATAGATTCTTCATATTCTTTCTCCACGCTGAGATGATTGCCGTTATATACTGTCACAAGCCAAGATTCTTTTTTATAAAC
>VOFK01002626.1_pt1 | contig 42157 bp, 72 predicted proteins | sample 5384121 | NCBI WGS metagenome assembly VOFK01 (sample SAMN12384730, study PRJNA508395) | human gut metagenome | isolation source: healthy gut J | host: Homo sapiens | reverse complement strand
ATCAACTGGGTTCGGTTACGTATTGCTGCTGTAATCTTTGAACTCCTTGACATTCTCTTATCCTCCTTTCCTTATGTAATCCGATTTAGCATTACAGGGATTACTCCCTCTGCTAATAGGAGAAAATAGGGGTACAAAGCGGAACTGTTTTTCAAGAAAATCAAAATATTTTTTTGAAGTTCCAAGACCGATTTTGATAGCCTATTTTCAATTTAGAAACGCATTATTTATCGTCCTACTAAAGTATAGCCCTCCGGGGACAAGCTCGATGGCGGTGATGGTTTCTCCGAAGGTGGAGGCCCAGGCATCGAAGTGGAGAAGGTCATTCCTGCGCAGCGCTCCGTACTGGAGATACTTCTGCATGGTGTACATCTCCACCATGCTGTTGGAGATGGGTGTGCCGGTGGCAAACACAACGCCTCTGCCGCCGGTCAGCTCGTCCAGATACCGGCACTTCATATACAGGTCGCTGGACTTCATGGCCTCGGTTTGGCTGATGCCGCCCACATTCCGCATTTTTGTAAATGCGGCGAGGGTTTTATAGTAATGCGCCTCATCGATGAAGATACGGTCAACACCCAACTCTTCAAAGGTCACCACATCATCCTTGCGGGATTGGTCGTTGAGCCTGTCCAGCTTCTGCTTGACCGTTTTCTTGCTTTCGCTCCAGCTGTTTGATGGAGAAATTATCCCCACGGTTTTTCTTCAATTCAGAAATGCCGTCCAGCACTTCATCCAGCTGTTGCTGCAGGATGGCACGCTGTCGTTCAGGGACATGGGGATCTTTTCAAATTGGCTGTGCCCAATGATGACCGCATCGTAGTCGCCGGTGGCAATACGCCCGCAGAACTTCTTGCGGTTCTTGGTCTCAAAGTCCTTCTTGGTGGCCACAAGAATATTGGCGGAGGGATAGAGCTGGAGGTATTCGCTCGCCCATTGCTCCGTCAGATGATTGGGGACCACAAACAGGCTTTTTTGACACAAGCCCAGCCGTTTGCTCTCTTGGGCCGCCGCTACCATCTCGAAGGTCTTCCCAGCCCCAACTACATGCGCAAGCAGGGTGTTGCCGCCGTAGAGGATATGGGCAATGGCATTGACCTGATGCGGCCTCAGCGTGATCTCCGGATTGATTCCCACGAAATTCAGGTGGCTGCCGTCATACTCACGGGGGCGAATGCTGTTGAACTTCTCGTTATACAGCTTGCAAAGCCGTTCCCCGGCGTTCCGGTTCGCTCCATATCCAGTCTGCAAAGGCCTGCTTAATAAGCTCCTGCTTGCCCTGTGCGATGGCGGTTTCTTTCTTGTTGAGCACAGCCGTTTTTCTGCCGTTTCCGTCCTCGATGTAGTCAAAGATTCTTACATCTCGGAGGTTCAGGGTTTCCTCCATAATCTTATAGCCATTAACTCTGCCGGTGCCGTAGGTATTGTGGGCTTTCACATTGCTGCGGTCATAGGATTTCCCCTCCACATTCCATTCACCGGTGTACTGCGCGTAGTGAACATGGATGTTCCACTGGCAGTAGCGTGGGGTGCTGAACAGTTCAAACATGAACTCCTCAATGATTTCCGGGGGCAGCCATGTTGCGCCCAACCTTACGGAAATCTCACTTGCCGTCAGGTCAACCGGCTGCACCGCCTCAAGCGCACGAATATTCTCACCGTAATCTTCGGGGTAGAGCTCCGCACTCTGCTTTGCCCAACGGAGCTTTTCACGGACATTGCCGGAGAGATATTCATCGGCAGGGAGATACTTCGGCTTGCCGTCCTCTTCGCTTATGTGCATGGGGTTGAGGAAAATCACACCCTTCAAATCCTCGAACAGCTCCTGCTCGGTTTTGCCGGTGAGCTGTGACATATACGGCATATCGATTCTCGCTTTTCCGAAAGGGACAGGGCATAGGCCTCGGAAGCCGTGTCAACCGACTGCACCGTTACCTTCTGCTTGATGGTCCGCTTGGAGAACATATCCGCCTTGCGGAGGAAGTTGCCCCTCATCGTCCAGCACCTCCAGCGAAGCAAGCAGGCAGTAGGAGCTGTCGGAATTGAACGCCGAGTTGTTGGCTCTTTGCGCTGATAAGCCCGTATTTCTTGCTAAAGTCGTCATAGAGCCGATTGAGCTTTTCCTGCTCCGCCTTGATATCGGCATCGGGATAGTCCTCCGTCTGGTACTCAATCAGCGTCCGGACACAATCACGGATGGCAATCATGCCTTTGATGCGGCTTTCGGCAGTTGCAGAAACATCCACGGAATTCATGCGGCTGTTTTCACGGTAATAGATTTTAGCCGTCCACCACCGTGAAGCTGAAATTGCGCACATCAGGGTCAGCGGGAATAGAAAGGTCCTCATCCTCCGCTTCAAGATCGTCGATTTCAAATTCAGTAATCTCGGCATGAATGTTCTGGATGGCATCCCGCAAGAGGTCCCCAAGCTCTGCATTTTCGTAAGCAATGCAGGCGGACTCCATGCCGTGAGGCCCACTGACCATCTGTATGTCGCCCAGCACCATTTCAGGGTTGTCCACGAAATAGGCGTTCATCCGGATTCCATCGGCGTCGGTGGCCAGATGCACCCAATCGGGCTCAATGTCAATCAGACGGTCTCTCTTCTGGAGAAAGATAATATCCGAAGTGACCCCCGTACCGGCAGCGGCCTTGAAGGTATCATTCGGCAACCGGATAGCGCCGAGGAGCTCCGCTCTCTGGGCAATATACTTTCGGACATTGGGATTTTCCTTATCCAGCGTACCCTTTGAGGTAATGAAGGCGATCACGCCGCCGGGTCTCACCTTATCCAAGGTGCGGGCGAAGAAATAATCGTGAATGAGGAAGTTGTGCTTGTCATAGCGCTTGTCGGGCACCTTGAACTGCCCGAAGGGGACATTGCCGATTGCAGCGTCAAAGAAGCTGTCGGGAAGGTTTGTATTCTCGAAGCCCTGCACTGCGATGCTGTTTTTCTGATAAAGCTGCTGCGCAATTCGCCCGGAAATACTGTCAAGCTCCACGCCGTAGAATTTCGCGTCATTCATGCTTTCGGGAACAAGCCCCATAAAGTTGCCGATGCCGCAGGAGGGTTCCAGCACATTGCCGGTCTGAAAGTGCATGTTCTCCAATGCGCTGTACACCGCCTTGATTACCACGGGCGGCGTATAGAAGGCCGTCAGCGTGGATTCTCTTGCCGACGCATATTCCTCATCGGAAAGCACATCCTTCAGCTCGGCATAATGGGGATTGTCCTCCTTGAAGAACTCGGATAGACCGCCCCAGCCCACATAGTCGGCAAGCACACGCGCTCGGTGGGTGTCGCCAATCGGCTTTCCGCATCCAGCTTGTTCAGGAGCTGAATGGCACGGATATTGTGATAGAACCGTTCCAGCGGCTGTGCCCACACCGATGTCGTCGTTCTCAATTCGGAAGTTAGTTCGGTACTCGGTGTTGATCTCCGGGTGCAGCACATGAGGCACGACCCTGGAAGGCTTTTTCACCTGCGGAGGCGGAGCGAGCGCTTCTTCTTGGTCATCGAGCAAGGCCTCCGCATTGGGATAGGTCACAACCTCGCCGTCTTTGACGGTGCTGATGGGCAGAGCATCCAATTCTTCGTCCGTTAGGCTCTCAATTTCGGAATCGTCTTTTGCCAAATCTTCCGTTTCTCTGAATACCCGTGTGCCGTCCGCACCAAACTCCGCCTCATATCGGTCAGTCTCTCGCGCTGCTTCCCGGTCTGCCTCTAAAGACAGAATATCCTCGTGAATCTTCAGGAGGTTTTCCGGCGTGAACTCGATATAATCGCAGTCCATCTCATAGTCATTTTCAGCTTCCATGAAGAACGGAGTATTGATGTCCGCAAGGAACTGATCCGACATTTCTTCAAGGTCATTTCGGAAGTCGGCGGCGTTTTCCGGATGGCTGGCAATGTCATACTGCTCGACAAGCTCTTCAAAAACAGAGAAATCAAGGTCACCGGAAACATACTGTCCACCTGCATCTGCATCGGGATTGAAGTAGATCCAGTGAACCTTGTTGCTGCCGGTGTCAAGGGATATTCTCGCCTTCGTATTGTCTGCGACAGGGGGTTCTTCCACGGCTTTGCAGCAGCCTGTCATTCAGCGGATTTTCTTTGAGCCGGTTATCGAACTCTTCACGAGTCAGCTCCTTTGTTAAACAGCGGGAACTGTGTATCAAAGAGGACGACCTTCTTCTCGTCAAAAGACAGTAGCTCGTATTCCTGTGTGCCGATATAGACTGCATCGCCGAGATGATAGCGGTATTCCTTCCGGGGCTCCGGAGGAGGGTTCAGCTCATCAAAGGTCGGCTCAAGGGCCTTTGCCACATCGCTGTTCAACGCTTCCAGCATGGCTTCGCACCGTGCGGTCAAGTGGGTGTTGTCCGCAATGATCGCATTCATTGCTTCGCGCATCATAGGGAGGATGAAGTCACCCTCCGCTGTACGGGCGTGCATTTTCTTATCGCCCACGCTGAACGCACTCCAGCAGCTTGAGAGATAGTACAGATTCAATGCTTTGCTTTCCTCACCAAGCTGCGTCACGAAGTCATTGTAATCATAGACAATCGACCGGAACTCATTAGAGATTTCACATCGTTCCTTATGCACCTCTGCCTGCTCCCGGTAGGCGGGATAGTCGTCCTTTTCGGCCTGGCTCAGATAGCGGTCGGCACGGATCAATTCCCCGATCCGCTTCTCGACCTTATTCCACCGCAAAAGCAATTCTGCATCGGGCTGAGAGATTCTGCCTCTGCTGATTTTGATTCCTTTAGCGTCGTGGCTTTCATCGAGATTTCTGCCGGAAATTGCAGGATACGCGCCGCCGATGCCATATTCGTTTTTCAAAAAGGTGATATTGTTCTCGGAAGAATCCTGTTTGAGAAACTGCTCATAGATGCGGAATTTGCCCTGATGGATGCCGCTGCCCCGTGTCAGAATGGCGTCGATATCCTCCTGAGAATAGAAAAAAAGCGGAGGACTTTTTCTTCCTCCGCTTCTGCGATAATTTCCTGCTGCTGTTCAACTGTGGGGAGCGTTACGCGTAGATCAGGTCGTTCAGAATCACTTCCTCCGCCGAGTGACGAATGGAATTCATCATCTGCACCCATCGCATCTGATCCTCCGCTTTCAGGCGCTCCGTCACGCCCTGCTTCTCTGCCATCTGTCGGGTCAGGCGTTCCATCATCTCGTTGGCTTGCCGGTCCACCTCCTCCAGATGACTGTTCAGTGTTCCGTTCAGCAGCATCCCGGTGTAGATCCCATCCCGGTGTTTGCGGAGGAATGTCCGCCGCAAAGCATTCCATACTTCCCAAGCTTCCCTTCGGGCTCTCCGGCACGGTCAGATCGGGAATCAGATAGTCCCCCTGCATCGTATAGGTCAGTTCCATGTTCGTTGCTCCTTTCCTTGTTTTCTGTTCGGTTCTTATGATACGCAGAAGGACCGGTCTGCGCAAATGTGCGAATTTTCCGCTTTTCCTCCTTCTCCATTTCCTTGACGGTTTCGCCCATTTCACGGATGACCATCTCAAAATATCGCTGACTGCGGCACCGAGCACGGAGATAACCTCCACGGTGTTGAAATCAAAGAGGTGGCTGAAATCCTCCCGGTCAAAAATACCGCCTCGGCTCATACCCCGCACGGGAGAGTGCCATAAAAGCGACGCTGCTTTTCAGCGTGGTTTTCAGCCACGCTTCAAAGGCTTGTGTCGTCCAGTTCCTCCAGAAAGCTGCCGGCTTTGACAGCGTTCAGCTCCATGAGATAATCTGAAAGATTATCCTCCACGGCATAACCGGAAATATCCATGAGAAGGTGCGGGGAAATCTCGCGGCTCCTCCACATCGCCGAAGCTGGCCTGAAGGCTTTCCGATACCGCATATTCGTACTCCGGCTTCATCTGCCAGAGGGTGATGTTCCTTCCGGCACGGCTGTTGGTGTCGGAGATATCAAAGACATGTCTCAGCTTGTAGGGAACATCTCTGTCGATCAGCAGGGCGATACCCTTCGTGCCCTTTGTTTACCCATCTGCCGAGTTTATTCCATGTGTCGATTTCCGCACACGCCGTTGCATCTGGCTTCTGCGCATGGATAAGCAGCTGCTCCTTAAAGCTGTACTTGTAGTTGTTTGCCGCCGTAATCAGAAAATCGGTATATCGGTCGGCATTGGAGGCGATATCCCTGGCAGTCTGGGACGCCATCTCCAAAATGATTCTGTATTTGCTCGGCATGGGAACTCCCTCCTTATCTTACTTTGATCGTGACCTCAACGGTCTGCGCATTCTCTCCGAGGATCGATGCAAATAAAAGCCCGGTTCTGGCGTTGGACACCTTCGTCACAAGCTCATTCAGCCGGCAGACGGTGGTATTGATCTCTTTCTGGTTATCTGCGTAATAGTAGCCCGTTTCATCGCTGCAAATAGGAAAGCCATCCTGTCGCAAGGCGCTGATCTTGCGGCGAATATTTCGTCCGTCAAGCAGAAACAGCTTTTCAAGCTCCTTGCTGTGGATGGCATTTTCTTTGCCAATATGATTTTTACGGAGATACTCGCAGATGGCTTTCTTCTTATCCATAGCTTCTCCTTATCTCGCAGGTTCGTGGTCTTTTTGCTTATGAACCGCCGGTGGATTCTTCTCCATGTACTCCTTCACGGTAGTAAGCGTGCCCTCATAGTTCCAATCGTTTTCAGGATCAATGTCGCGGTAGGCGTTTCTCCCATCCGGTCGGGGCTCCAAGCGAACGGGCCTATTGAAATCAACGTTCCCCAATGATTCACCATGATCCAGTTGGCAATCTGAACCGGCTCGCCCTGTTGGTCATCATCGTGGCGAACCTCGTACATGTACATGCCCTGCGGAACGGTATCGCGGTCTACCCGCAGGCAGGTAAAAGCATGGGATGCCCCAGAACCGTCACATCCTCAAACTTCTCTGTCATGGCATTTACCCTCATCGTGCTTCACCCCTTTCCTTCGGCTTTCTGTGGGAACTGTCCTCTACGAAAAAGCCCTTTTGGCAGGGTATCCAGGTCGTTCAGAAACGCACGAGAAATCGTCTTGCCGTTCCGGTCTTGGTAGAGAACGACGCACAGCGGCTCTCCGTGATAGAGCGACTCCTTCAGGTCTTCCAGGAAGCGCTGCTCATCGCTGTACTCAACGCTGCTGCATACTTTTCCGTTGAAAGCCAAATAGTCCAGTCTGGCAATATAACTTTCGCTCGGCAGTGCGTTGTTCATCGTGCCTCACCTCGCTCTCTCTGCCTGGTTGGAAAGCTCCAGCCGTACACTTTTCCGATCTCATCGCCAAGCCTGCGGGTGATGCGGGCAATGTCTGCTCTGGTGGCTGTGCCGTTGTAGATTTTTTCTTTGAGCCGGTCTTTCTGCGCCTGGGAAACATTGTCCTTATATACCCGATAGAGATAATGGTTTGTGCCGTCATGGTGGGTGTCATCGCACCGAAGATCTCCGCTCTTGTCCACATACCAGGTGGTGTAGTCGTAATCAGAGTAAAGGCAGTCACGGATATTGCCGCTTGGGATTTCCTTATATCCCATGCGTCTGCCATTCCAAAGCCCCAGATTGGCAACAACCAGAATGGGCTGAGAAAGCTGGATGTCCAAATTGAGGCGTTCGTCCTCAAGGTAGTGCCCATTTTCCTCATACATCATGGCGACGCGCTCGTCTTCGGAAAGCGCCGGATATTCTTCCTCCATCCAGTCCTTCCACTCCTCATAGTCAAGGTCGGCATTAGACCAGATACGATAATCGTCCTCACTCATCGTGCATCACCTCTGTCCTTCGGCATCACGGGCTTTCCGTCTGCGTCATAATTTCTCGGGTCAGCGGCGGGCACCTGAAAGCCGAACATAGAACCGGCCTTCATCGCTTCTTCCTGCGCCCTACTGACGCCGAGCTTTGCATTGTACTCGTTCACGATGCTTCGGGCTTCGTCCTTGTCGGTGACGGGAATGTCCGTCTTGAAGTAACCCTTTTCGCCGCGCTTGATGATAATGATTTCGTCGCTGCCGGAAAGAACGCTGTAGCACCGCTCGGGCAGGTTGTCCCGAATCGGCTCGCAGGTATGGCCGCCATATTCCATGCGCTCGGCAAACTCGCAAATGTGATAGAGGTTACTCCCGATCTCCACATCTGGTAATCGTCGATATAGCGGCAGGTGCGGATCTGCTCTTCATTCCACGAATAGTGGATTTTCACCTTGCCGCCATCCGGAATGCGAAACAGCTCCTTGTAATGGCTGTCAATAAAACGGATTCCTTTCTCTGCGTCCTTCAGGTGCTGATCGAGCCAATCCCGGCGATAGCAATAGCAGTACAGGTTGTATTCGCCTCTGTCCGGGTTCAGGCGCAGAAGGTAGGCATATTTTTTCGGTGTCCACACGAACGCCATAGTAGCCCGGTTCCTCCTGCATACGGCTTTGGGGTGTGCAATAGCAGTACTTGGCAAGCGCCCTGCGGTTATGAAGAATGTCGCCTTCCTCACGCAGAGAGTTGATTACATCATCAAACTCCGCCTTGAACTCGTCGGTTTTCAGCTCTTCCCCGGAAGTCAAACCAACTGCTGAAAAAAAGCCGTTGCCGTCTGTATCCATGTCTGCCCGGAGGTGACCGATCAGTCCGGTTTGCATGGAAATCTGCGTGCTCTGGCGAAAGGTATATTTGTCCTCCGCCTCGATCATTGCTCTTTTTTCATACTCGATCATCTTGCGTCACCTCTTCCTTTTTAGCCGGCTTCTTTTCCTGCGCGTGTCTCTTTTTGCTTTCTCCAAGCCCTTCTGCGCCCATTCGGGAAGGCGCTTTTCCTCCATGACACCGAGAAAATCCGTGCGATAAAAGGAGGTCTTTCTCCGTCGTACAGAAATGCAGTAGCAGGTACGGCCTCGCGCATTGGCCTGCGCGCCGAAGCCGGGTACACAGCATAAGCTGGTGATTGGCGTGGCGGAACTCAGGCCGGAGAATGCGCCCTTGACGACAACCACCTTGTTCTCGATGGAATCCTCATAGGAAATGGGCTTTTACAACTATTTGTTGTGAGTTCCTCATTCATGCCGACCTCCTGACAGGCTCTTTCGTTTTCCTGAATAATTTCCTCGGCTGCGTCTGCTACGCGCTGTCCGAACACCTTTTGCAATCTCCGCAAAATCGTCGCTGACCAGCACCCCGGAATAGCGCTCAAAAATAGCGTTGGTCTCTACAAAGCAGCATATACCGTTCATCCTTGTCGGCGTTGGGATTCTCGCCCAGAGCAATATCCTTGTGCCCGATATACATGGAATACTTCACGGAGTAATCTCCGATTTTTCTTGTCTCTTCCATAGCGTCTCCTTTTGCAAATGGGGCGGCATCTTTTTGCGGATGCCGCCCCTTGGCGTTTTTACTTTCTGTTCTTCAGGCGAAGAACGATCAGCCCTGCGATAATAAACACCACAAGACCGATGCCGATGATGACCTTAGCGCTCATGCTTGCCTACCTCCTTCTTTTTTCGGAAGGTAAAGAAAGCCGCCGCACCTGCACCGATTGCAGAGATACCGGCAAGTGCTGCCCAAAAAGAGGCATATTGGTGGTATCTCCGGTCTTGGGGATATCCGTAACAGGCTTGAGCTTGTTATGGAATTTGGCAACGACCGTCTTTCTTCCTTCGTGAACGGTTACGGTGACATTTGCGGGAAGCTCATACTTCTCGTTGGCTTTGTTGGACACCTCGGAGATCACATAATCGCCGATGCGCAGCCCCTCGATGTGGATCTGACCCTTCTCATCGGTCACAAAGTCCTTGCTGAAGGCATTGCCGGTGATATCCGAGCCCTCCACACGGAAGGTAAAGCCCTTCAGCACGCCGTCATCCGAAGTCTTTTTCAATGCGAATGCCTCCGGTCTGTGCCTGGTTGACAAAGCCCTTTCCGGCCTCATTTTCCACGACGACGGTTTTACCATCTTCCTTAATAGAGAAACTGTAGGTTTCTCATCAAGGAAGAAGCCCTTGGGGGCCTCAGTTTCCTTCAGCGTGTAATCGCCGTAGGGGCAGATCATCCAGCTTGTAGACGCCGTCCGGACAGCTCCTCCATCTGGCCCACAAGCTTTCCGTCACGGTACACCTCAAAGACCGCGCCGCTCAGATGGTGGTCTGGGTAGTCTTTATCCACCTTGGTCAGCTGAACGCTGCCGCGAATGAGCTTGTTGGTGATCTCAATCTCGACCACAGCGCCGTTCTGATCTACCTTCACGGTATAAGGCGTGTCATCCATCACATAGCCCTCCGGTGCAGCGATTTCACGAACCACATGTTCGCCATAAGGGATGTCCGCAAAGGTGAAGCTGCCGTCCTCTGCGGAAACGGTGGCCAGGATAGGCTCTGTGCCGTCTGTGAGGAACAGCCCGATGGTAGCTCCGGCCAGTGCCTTGCCGTCCTCGTCCTTCTTCATGCCGTGGATTTCTCCGTAAATCATCTCGTTGGTAATGCTCTTTTTCCGTCATTGACGGCAAGCTCCACAACGGGAATTTCCTGACCGGCATAGGCGAAGGTCACAGGGTACTTCTCATCGGAGAGAATGTAGTGGCTGTCGGTGCTGATTTCCTTGACATAGTAGCTGCCGAAGGGAACATCGCTCTTGAGCACAGCCTTTCCGTTTTCATCCAAGGGACATGATCTCGATGAGACCGTCCACAGGAATGACGGAGCCGTCTGCTGCGGTAAGCTCCTCGGCGGCATAGAAGCCGAAGGTCACGGCGGAAAGCTCGTTATTCATACCGATACCGAACTGCTTGTTCTGCTCCAGCACCTTGGAAAGAGAAATCCGCGTCTTCTGTCTGTCATTGCAGAAACTGGCAGCGGTTTCGGTGATCTCAATCTCCTGCCCGGCATAGACAAGCTCTGCGGTATGGGCGTCCTTGTTAATGACCATGCCGTCGGGGGCTTTCATCTCGGTGATTTCGTATTTTCCCAGATACAGCGGCTTGCTCTCCGCCGTGCCATCTGCGCCGGTGGTCACCGTATCCACCACCTCGCCGGCGCTGCAGCGCAGCGTACCATCCGGGGTGTAGATGTCCTCCGTTGCCTTGATCTCATAGGTTGCTCCCGCAAGTCCCCTGCACCGTATAGACCGGCTGATAGACCCCGTCCGCCGCCGTAACAGAGGCAAACACCTCACCGGTTTTGGAAATCTTGATGATGCCCTTCTGCGCGTAATTGCCCAGCTTCACTGCAACGATTGTCACGCCGCTTTCCTCGGTGGAATTCTCTTCGGTCACATCGAACTTGACCGCCTCATGACTGAGCACATAGCCGTAAGTGAGCGGAGACCTCCTTGAGGGAGTAGCCCTTGCCAAACTCCAGCTTCTCCGGCGTGATGAGCATGCCGGCATCATTGGTGTAGAAGGTGTCGATGGTGGTAACCTCCGGATAGGTAAAGGTCATTTCCACCTTGGAGCCATCCGGACGGAAGATCTGGAAGCCCGCACCCGCATAGGGAATGGTATTGCCGGTCTCCGCATCCACCTTGATGACCTTAATGAAGGACTCAAAGTTGGCGTTGTTGATGAGGTAGCGGTAGGTTTCGCCGTCCTTGGCAATGAACACATCAAAGTTGCTCATCAGCTCACGGCCCTCCCAGCCGGAGACCTGATGCACGGTATACACGCCGTAGGGCAGGTCCTTGCTCTGGGCAAAGCCGTTTTCATCGCAAGTCAGGTAGTCCCGCTCCGTATCCTTTGCCGCCTCATAGCTGCCGGCAGATTTCAGATAGATGGCAAAAATCGCGCCTTCTTCGGGCGTTTCAATTTGTGTGTCGCCGTTATCCGAGTGCTTGATGATGGCGATATTGCCCTTCTGCACCTGCTCGGCAACAGCCACAGCAGGCGCAGCGTTCAGCTCAACGGTGTAATTGGCCGCCTCTGCACCGACAGGATAAACGGTGTTGTCCAGCAGGTAGCCCTCGGAGGGCATGATCTCACGAATGGTCCAGTCGTCGCCGCAGACATAGTAGCCGGTGGTGAACTGACCGTTCTCGTCGGTGTAGTAGGTATCCACAAGCTGATCGCCCTTATAAATGCCGTAGGCGGCACCGGCAAGCGAAGCGTCGCCCTGCGCCGTTCCGACCTCACAGTCACTCTTAGTGACGGTGACATTGAATTTCTTGAGGATGTTGGAAAAGCTCTTATTGGTTACACTGTTCCATTCCACTGCGGCGCTCTGGCTGTTGGGAACCACATAGCGAATGGCGTTGTCCATCTCCTCCAGTGTGTAGCCGGTGCCCGATGAGCACATCCCGGAAAGTCGCCACGCCGTTTTTTTCATCGGTGACGGCGTATTCATCTACGGCAGACCGCTGAGGGAGGTTCCAAAAAGGTGGAACTTCACGCCCCCTGATTCAGTCCGTCATCGGAGGTTTTGGTCACGGTAAGCTGCCGCGGCGGAGCACATTGTTAAAGGAAACCGTCGCCGTCTGCCCGGCAAGCACGGTGACACGGTGGCTTTCCTTGGGGGTACATACTTGTCGTAGCTCTGTTCAGTGACGGTATAAATGCCGGGCATCAGATTGTCGATGTGAATTTCACCGTTTCGGTCGGTGGTAACGGTCTGATTGACGCCCTCGCCGGTGATGGTGAAGGTAATGCCGTCTACCCTGCCGTCCTCGCTGGTCTTGATGATTTTGGTGCTGCCGTAACTGACCTTCAGATTCAGAAAGGCTCTTACAGGGTCGCTGACGGAGGCCGTATAGGTGATGGTATCCTGAACGCCGCCGTTGGGGCCGTACTTATCTAGTCCGTCCAAACAAGAACGCCGCGCGGGAAGCGCTTCGACTTGCGGAGATCGTCACATTGCCGCTGGGAGCCGTATCGGTGGTGATAGTGAGCGTGTTGCCCGACACGCTGAAATGAAAGCCCGTCTCACTGGCAGAGAAGGTAAACTGTGACAGCACGCGGTTGGTATCCGTGAGCTCGGCAATGTACTGACTGCCGTCCCACGCAAGCTCAATGGTCGCTGCGCCGCCGCCGCTTCTGCTCATAAAAAGCTCGGCAAACGGCGTGGCTTGCCACTGCTGGACTCGATGCTGTCGTAATAGTCCATGATTCGGCTATACAGCGGATGATTGGGGGAACCAGCGACAGGATCTCGTCATAGCCGCCGGTGCTCACATGGTCAAAAGTCCGCATCGCGCTCGCCCACAACCGTTTCCCCAAACGGCGACTGGGTAGCAAAGGCGTGGGCCAGCTTATCCGCATCGGAATCGTTCTGCGATCTCCACGAGGTGGAAAGGTTGCCCTGATAGCCATACTGCATGATACGGCCCAGCAGCAGCTTAATGTCGTCCGGCTGGATGAAATGGTGTTGTTGTACTGGCTGGGATAGTTATCCCAGAAATCCTCACCGAAGCCGTGATAGGTATCGCCGACATTTCGGGAAAGGCCGGGCTCATGCAGTAGCCACCTTCCGTCAAAGGAATCCATGCAGTGCAGGGTCCCCTAGTTGCTGGAGCCTGTTGCCCAGCCGTTCATATAGTTTTTCGCGGAGTGTCCCCATGCGTCCTCCGGGTAAATCTGAGCGCAGCGTCCCGTCACGGGGGAAAGAAATCATATAGGACTCCGCTGTTTCGCTTGCGGCGAAGGCCGTATGTCGTGCCAAAGCCCGCAAGCACGGTGAGTGCCATAAGGACTGCAAGGGCAGTCCTGACATTCCTCTTTTGAAAATCTTCTTCATTCGTTCTGTCCTCCTTCAAGGCATGAAAAAAGCACCGTGCTTCCACGATGCTCATTTCGGTGTATTGATTTGATGATGCTTATGCGTACCCGATATAGATCAGGTAGCTGCTTGTGCCGACGCATTCGTACCAGATCCAGACAGCGGTTACCTCCTCGTCCTTCGCATATCTGTTCAGGCGTGAGTTAATGTCTCGCTCCAGGTAGATGCAGGTCGGCTTCGCGGTGATCGGATTGTCCCAGCAATCGGTTGCTGAGCTATCAAGGTCAGCCCCAAGCTCACCGCCGTGCTTTTTGCGTAGGAAATCCAGCAGTCGATATCAAATGTAGGCTCGGGCTTCGAGCCGTTTCCGGCTCGGTTATCGCAGGAACGGACGGTTCCTCTTTTCGGACTTTCTGCTTTCTCCGGCTTCTCCGGAAGCACGGGTGCCTGCCGGTCTTCCTCCGATGCCGGCGCATTCGATTCTGTGGGTGCGCTTACCGGCTCAGAAGAAAAGCTCAGGCTGCTATCGTGCTTGTCCTCATTTGGTATACAAGCTGCTGGATCGGCGGCTTCTGTCGGTGCTTTGGCGGGAGCGCTTGAATCTGTGGATACCGGCTCAAAGGAAGCAGGCGTTCCTTCCTGCAGCGTGGGAGCCTCCGTGGTGTTTGCTGCCGCTTGCCCTTGCAAGGGCTCTGCGGCGCATCCGGAAAGCAATACAGAAAGCAGGAGCGCGCACAACATGAGATTCTTTTTCATGGGATGACCTCCAATGACTGTTTTTTCTCATATTGTACGAATGCACTTGGTTTTCTTCAATTGTGCCGCCTGTATATTTTCCTTTTGAGCTGGTATTGCCGGTAAATGAGGGGGAGAGTGTGAGAGGGGGAACGGCGCTGACGCAGCGTCAAAAGGGTAGACTGCCCCCTTGGCGAAGAACCTATCTTGCGTCATTCCGACTTTTCTGCCTTTCCTGATACCGGTGATAATATTCCAGCGCTTTCAGAATATACTCACCGGTTTTTTCGTAAGGAACGCTGGCAGGGATAAACCTCCTGGCCTCGGCGTACTTGATGTTGATTTTCTCCCGCTGGTTCGGCTTTTCCTCGCTCATAATCGACTCAATGACCTCGTTATTCAGCTTTCCGTCCTGAGAGAACCGCTTCAGCTTAATGGCTTGGGCAAGGGACGGCGTGGCATCTGCGTAAGAGATTTGCTCCAGCAGGGCGCCCTGTTCCTCTTTTTGCAGGTACGAAAGCTCCACCGCAGGTCTGAACGCAATGCGTCCCTCATCAACCAAATCCAGAAGCTCCGGAATGAGCTCGGTGAGGCGGATATAACGGAAGATAGTGTTTTTGCTTTCTCCCACTTCTTCTGCCATAACCGTTGAAGACTTTACTCCGGGCAACTTGTTCCCCACTGGGGAACAAGTTAAATCTGTACGCTGTCCTTGGCGATTCATGGCCTCCAAGCGCATCTTGTAAGAAAAAGCCTTTTCACTGGGCAGTATCACAGAGCGCTGCAGGTTCGATTCCACCATTAGAATAATGGCCTCGTCTCGGGTCATCTCCCGTACCTCGGCCTTCACGGTATCAAACCCGGCAAGCTCGCAGGCTTTCTTTCTGCGATGCCCCGATACGATCTCGTACCGACCATCTTCCTTCGGTCGGAGCGTAACAGGTGTGATGATCCCGCGCTCCTTGATGCTCTGGACAAGCTGATCCATGTCCTCGTCCAGCTTCACCTTGAAGGGGTGGTCGGGAAAATCGTCGATCTCCGAGAGGGGAATATCATAAATGCGCGGGAGCTTGTTTTCCTTTCGCTCCGCGTCATTCATGAAAAGCTCATCGTACCCGGTCAGGCCCAGATCGATTTTTTGCACGCTCTTCAAGCTCTGTCACCTCCTTCGTCAGAGCCTCATACGCTGCTGCGACCTTGCCGTTCCTGTCGTGGCAGAAGATGCTTTCTCCGGAAAGACTGCACCCCGCAGCTCTTACCGAAAAGGAATCTCGGAACGGAACACGCGGATGTTCTCTCCCACGGTGGAACGAAGCGAGGAAATAATCGCCTTGGCGTTGTTGGTGCGGTTATCCACCATCGTCAGCAAAATGCCGTCAATCTTTAATCTCGGGTTGATCTGCCGCTTGATCTTTGAAATGGAGCGCAGAAGCAGGTTAAGACCTTTGGTTGACAGGAAGTTCGGCTGAGACGGGATAATCACACTGTCTGCCGCAACCAGCGCATTGACCGTCATCATGCCCAGCGAGGGCATACAGTCAATCAGAATGTAGTTGTAGCTTTTCTCATGCCGTCGATGGCGTTCTTCAGAACATACTCGCGGCTCATGGCATTGAACAGGCCCGTTTCCATACCGGAGAGCTCAATGTTCGAGGGGAGCAAATCCACACCCTCCTGGTGCCGGATAATTGCACCCTCTGCAAGCGGCTCATCATCAATGACCGACTGCATAAGGGACGACAGCGATACCTCCAGCTCGTCGGGGTTCTTTATGCCGAGGCTCACGGTTAAGCTGCCCTGCGGATCAGCATCCACCAGCAGGACCCGTTTCCCGGAGCTTGCAAGTCCCACGCCGAGATTGACTGCGGTCGTTGTTTTGCCAACGCCGCCCTTCTGATTCGTGATGGCGATCACCTTACAGTTTTCCATGGGGTTTTCCTCCTTTCTCTGAATTTGAATCATTTCTGATCCACGAAAGCCTCAAAGCATCCTTTGGGGGCTTTCGTCGCTGCATTTCATTTTTCCTCGAACCCAAAATGCAGAAAAGGAAGTCATCAGACGCCCGATAGCGAATCGGGTCCATGGGAATCTCACCCCCGCCGGGTACTCCGCCGGTTCCGTAGAAAAGTATCATTATACCCTAAGCCTGTCGTGGCCGTATCCGTAGCTGCCAGATATTTCAGAATGGTTTCGGGGTCGCTCTCCACCTTTTGTCCCGCTGATACCTGCGTTAGCGGCAGGTGGGTCTTGGCGTACCTTCATTTGGCTGTTGGCTCAAGGAATGTATCTGATGAATGTATATGAAATTTTCAAGGTTCCCGGAAGGCTTTTCGCCTTCTCACTTTCTCTTTGCCGAATTTTTTTGCGAGATTCCCACACTTTTTCAAAAAAATTTTTTGTGCCGGTTTTAGAAAACAAAAAAGCGCCCACTGCACCTGTTTAGTAGGCGTAGTGAGCGCAAAAAATAAGACCCGGTGATTTCTCACCGAGTCTCATATCTGAATATATAGTTTTCAAAAAAACAGCCCCGCAGAATCACTTCTGCGAGGCTGAAATTCAATCGCACATTTTTCTCGCCATCCGTGGTGCACCCTTGGTGTAAATTGGTGTACGGATTGGTGTACGAGAGGCTTTTTTAACCCGATCAGGGGGCAATCAATAGAGCTTTGCGCCGGCGGGAATGTGGGGATCAACCATCAGCAAATGGAGCTTTTCCTCGCCGTTTTCGTGATGCACAGCGGAGATCAGCATACCGCAAGAGTCAATGCCCATCATCGCTCTCGGAGGCAGATTGGTGATTGCGATGCAGGTTTTCCATGAGCTCTTCGGGCTCATAATAGTCGTGAATACCACTCAAAATGACCCTATCTGCGCCGGTTCCGTCGTCCAGAACGAACTTTAAGAGCTTTTTGGACTTCTTCACGGCTTCGCATTCCTTCACCTTCACGGCACGGAAATCGCTCTTGGAGAAGGTGTCAAAATCCACCTGATCCTGGAACAGTGGCTCGATCTGAACATTGGAAAAATCAATTTTTTCCTCCACGACCGGAGCCGCCTGAGCAGTCTCCGCAGGAGCCGAAACTTCCTTGGAAACCTTCTTGTCGGAGTCCAAAGGTTTCATTGTCGGGAACAGGATCACGTCGCGGATAGAGTCGGTGCCGCAGAGCATCATGGCGCAGCGGTCGATGCCGAAGCCCAGGCCGCCGGTGGGAGGCCATGCCGTACTCCAGGGCGAGAACGAAATCCTCGTCCATCATGTCGGCCTCGTCGTCGCCGTTGGCGCGCTTTTCGGCCTGGGCCTTGAAGCGCTGATACTGGTCGATGGGGTCGTTGAGCTCGGAGAAGGCGTTGCCCATCTCGCAGCCGCAGATGAACATCTCATATCGCTCGGTAAGCTCCGGCTGGGCGGGACTGCGCTTGGCCAGGGGGCTGACCTCAACGGGGTACATGGTGATGAAGGTGGGCTGAATGAGCGTCTCCTCCACCTTCTGGTCGAAGGTCTCGTACAGGGCGTTGCCCCACGTCCGGGCCACCCCCTCCATGTCCACGCCTACGCTCTTGGCCAGCTCCACGGCGGCGTCATCATCGCCCTCGATGGCCATGAAGTCGGCGCCGGTGACATTCTGCACGGCATCGGCCATGGTGATGCGCTTCCAGCTGGGGGGTCAGATCCACGTCGTGGCCCAGCCACTGGATATGGTAGGTACCCAGGATCTCCTTGGCACGGCCCCGGTGAGGATGCCCTCCAGAATATCCATCATGCCGTCCAGATTGGTGTAGGCCTGATACAGCTCACAGGTGGTGAACTCCGGGTTGTGCTTGGTGTCCATGCCCTCGTTGCGGAAGATGCGGCCCACCTCATACACTCGCTCCAGACCGCCCACGATGAGCCGCTTCAGGTGCAGCTCCGTAGCGATGCGCATATACATATCGATGTCCTGAGCGTTGTGGTGGGTGATGAAGGGGCCGGGCGTTGGCGCCGCCGGCAATGGGGCTGAGCACGGGGGTCTCCACCTCCATGAAGCCCATATTGTCCAGATACCGGCGCAGATACGCTACGAACTTGCTGCGGATCTCAAAGTTCCGCTGGGATTCGGGATTCATAATGAGATCCACATACCGCTGGCGGTAGCGCAGCTCCTTGTCCGTCAGACCGTGGAACTTCTCCGGCAGGGGGGCTGGAGGGACTTCGACAGCAGGGTGATCTCATGGGCCCGGATGCTCATCTCGCCCTTCTGGGTGCGGAACACGTCGCCCTTGACGCCTACGATATCACCGATGTCATATTTCCTGAAGCGGTCATAGGCATCCTCGTCCATCTCGTCCTTCCGGGCGTAGATCTGGATGCGGCCGGACTTATCCTTCAGATCGCAGAAAGACACCTTGCCCATGCCCCGCTTGCTCATAAGACGGCCCGCCAGAGAGACGGTCTGCCCCTCCAGCTGGTCGAACTGGTCCTTGACCTCCTGTGCGTGATGGGTCACGTCATAGCGGGTGATCTCAAAGGGATTCCGACCCGCCTCCTGCAGGGCTGCCAGCTTATCCCAGCGGATCTGGAGAATTTCCCGCAGGTCCTGTTGATTCTGATTCTGCTGTGCCATAGATATGGTCTCCTTATCGTTCGATCTTGTCCACCCGGTAGCGGATGACGCCCTTGGGGGCCTCCACGGTGATCTCACTGCCGGCCTTGCTGGCCCCATCAGGGCCTTGCCGAAGGGGGAATCCTCCGACACCTTCCGCTCCATGACGTTGGCCTCCTGAGAGCCCACGATGGTGTACTCCGGCAGCGTCTTGCCGTTATCCAGATTGGTCACGGTGACACGGCAGCCGATGGATACCTTTGTCGGAATCCATGTCCGTCTCGTCCACGATGACGGCGTGGAGCAGGATGTTCTCCAGCTCGGCAATGCGGGAGTAGAGCTTGCCCTGCTCATTTTTGGCCTCGTCGTACTCGCTGTTTTCCGACAGGTCACCGAAGCCTCTGGCCTCCTTGATGAGCTCTGCGATCTCGTCGGCACGGGTGGTCTTGCTGTAATCCAGCTCCTTTTTCAGCTCGTCGTACCGCTCCTGACTCATTTTGAATTCTTTTACCATGGAATCCATTCCTTTCTGTTGACAAATACGGCATGGCCGCACGAGATTAGTATAAACACTATAACAAAAAAATAGTACAGACACTATATCACTCTGCATTATAAGTTCTTTCCCCGCCGGTGTCAAGTCCTACCCCACACCGGGACAGCCGCACCCGCGGAAGGCTTCCCTCCGCCAGCAGCGCTGCCAGCAGCGGCTCCTCTGCGCCCACGGCTTCATTTTTCTCCCACCACGGCTCGGCCCATACATACCGGACCTCCTGATGGCTCTCCCCCGATCAGCAGGGAGGAAGCCCCCGCCGCTGCGCCGAAGCATACCGCCAGCTGCGCCACCGGACCGCCCCCCAGTCCCAGTCCGTACCGGTGCCGTAGGGATCGCCGCAGCTCCTCCTGCCCCCCGGCCCAGCTGCGGCGACAGATACCTTACCCGCCGAGCCGAGCAGATCCGCCGCCTCCGTAACGGCCCCGTCGCCGGGAGGCCCGCAGCACCACACTGGCCTGTGACCGGCAGAGTCCCCAGCGCCTGCAGGCGCAGTCCACCAGCTGCCCCAGCATGGCCCGCCGCGCGCCACCGGGGCCGGGAGCCGAAGGGGGAAGCAGCAGCGCCGCCCACTCCGGCGGTGCCGCCGCATACCACCCCGGCGTCGGCCATGGCCTGCGCCGCCTGCCGCACCCGGCGCTGTACCCGCCGATCCAGCCGCCCACCGCCCCTCCAGCAGGCACACCTCCCCGTCTCCCAGCGGACAGCGCCGCAGGGTGAGCCTTTTCCGCTTCTCCTCCCATCGCACATATCCCACCATAACACAGCGCCCCCTTTCCACCAGTCTATGGCCCGGCGGCGGGAGAAAGACGGCATAAAAAATTCCCCACCTGCACCGCTTGGTGCAGGTGGGGAAAAGGCCGCTTACCACCAATAGGGGATATACCCCGGCAGACGGTTCAGCGGATTGATGCGGGTGTAGTTCTCCCAGATCTCGTAGTGGACGTGGGGGCCGGTAGAGATGCCCGTGGAGCCGCACAGGGCCGATGACCTCGCCCTGCTCCACGTGCTCGCCCACCTCCCACCAGACGCTCACTCATGTGGGCGTACAGGGTGAAGTTGCCGTTGCCGTGGTCGATCTCCACATAGTTGCCGTAGCCGCCCCAGCTGTACTTAGAACCCACTACAGTGCCGGACTTCACGGCGTAGATGTAGCTGCCGTAGGAGGCGCCGATGTCCACACCCATGTGGTTGGTGCTGGCGCCAGGGTAGGCTGGTCACGTCCGCCGTAGCCGGAGGTGATGAGCCGGCAGTCCGAGGGGCCAGATGTACCCGTCGGAGGAGGGCGTTTCGTCGGAGCTGCTTCCGCCGCCACCGCCGCCGCTGCCACTGTCTCCGCCGTTGTTCCGGTTTTCCTCCTCCCTCCGGGCCTGGATCTGAGCGTCCAGTTCATCGGCTGCCGCCTTCTCCTGAGCGGCCAGATCGTTCAGGCCGTCCGCCGTTTCGTTGTACTTGGCAATGAGCTGGGTGGCTGCCTCCAGCTGGCTGTTCAGCTCCGTCTGGCGGCTCTCCAGCTGGGAGCGCGCTCCTCCAGCGCCTGCCGGTCGGCCTGCATCTGCTGGCGCAGCTGCCCGCAGGTCGTTGATGACGCTCTGGTCGTGCTCGGCCACCTCGTTGATGAAGTCGATGCGGCCCAAAAGATCGCTGAAGCTGGTGGCCTTGAAGATCACCGACCAGAAGGAGGCGGTACCCCGCTCCTCCTCATCTCGCACCTGACGGCAGAACAGGTCGTACTGAGCTTCTTCTTTCTGCTGGTTGTCCGCCAGCTCCGCCTCCAGCGCATCGATCTGCTGCTGGGCGTTGGAGATCTGGCTGCGGAGGATATCCGCCTGCTGATCCAGCAGGTTTTTTTCTGCTCCAGCGCATCGGCCTTGTTGGCCTCGGCCTCCTCGATCTGCTGGTTGATCTCCTCCAGCTTCTTCTGGTGCTCCTCCGACTGCTCCTGCAGGTCTGCGATGGTCTCGGCATAGACGTTCACCGGGCGCAGAGCGCCGCTGGTGAACACGATGCTCACCGCCATGAGAATGGCCAGTAGGCCGCACCATTTTTTCTTACTCATGCTGCACTCCTCCTTATACTCTCAGGAACTTCCGGATGGCGATGGTCAGGCTGCCGCCCACGCCCACCAGGATCCCTACCAGACCGAACACACCGGCCACCGGCCCCCCAAATTTTCCGGAAGGACACCACCCGCAGCAGCTGCAGGGTATCAGACCCGGCAATGCCCTTGGAAATGGCCTCATACAGCAGCCACTGCAGCCAAAGGCGATGACGGCGCCCATCAGACCGATGAGCAGACCCCTCGTAGACGAAGGGCCATCGAATGAAGCCGTCGGTGGCGCCCACCATCTTCATGATGGCGATCTCATCCCGCCGGTCAAAGGTGGTGAGCTTGATGGTGTTGGAGATAATGAATACCGAGATCACCAGCAGCACCGCAATGAGGGCGATGCTGATGAGGCTTGCCACATTCCGCACCGTCAAAAACCCGTTGGAGATGGTCTCGTCCGCCCGGACCTTCACGATGCCGGGGTGGCCTCCAGATCGGATACCACCTGCTGCATCTGTGCGGCGTCCGTCAGATGGATAACGTACCGATGGCGAAAAAATGGAGGGATCCAAGTCGCTGTACAGGTCGTCCTCATCGTACTGCTCCACATAGCTGTCCCGTGCCTCCTGCCGGGAGACGAAGGTGCAGTCCGCCGCACCGGGGATCTTCTCCAGCTTGACTGCAGGGCCTTGGCCTCGTTGTCAGAGAGGTTCTCATCCACGAAGGCCAGCACGGCGTTCTCCTTTTTGCAGATCCTTCAGGGTTCTCGTTGGCGTTATAGGCCACCAGCGAAAAAAGTCCCCATGATCACCAGACACGCCACCGTCACGCCGATGGCGGCGAAGGACATGAATCCGTGGGAGAACATATTGCGGATGCCCTCCCGGAAAAAATATCGAAAATCGTGCTTCATCTGTTACACCTCATACGTTCCCACGCCGTCGCCGTTGACCTGCCCGTGATCGATCATGATGACCCGCTTGTCGAAGTGGTTCACCAGATCCCGCTCGTGGGTCACCACCACCACGGTGGTGCCAAGGGCGTTGATGCGCTCCAGCAGAGTCATGATCTCCAGCGAGCGGTTGGGATCCAGATTGCCGGTTGGCTCGTCGGCTACGATGGTGCTGGGATTGTTCACCAGCGCCCGTGCAATGGCCACATCGCTGCTGCTCACCGCCGGACAGCTCGTCGGGGTACCGGTTCTCCATACCCTTCAGCCCCACCAGCTCCAGCACATAGGGGATGCGGGTGCGGATGTCACGGGGCGTGGCCCCCACCGCCCGCATGGCAAGGCTCAGGTTGTCGAACACCGTCTTCTTGGGGATCAGGCGGAAGTCCCTGAAAGATCACGCCGATGGTGCGGCGCATATAGGGGATCTGCCGGTCGGAGATGCGGCTCATGGAGAAGCCGTTGACCATGACCCGCCCCGCCGTGGGGATGACCTCGCCGGTCAGGAGCTTGATGATGGTGGACTTGCCGGAGCCGGAGGGTCCCACCAGAAACACAAATTCCCCGTCCTCAATGGTAAAGGAGATGCCCTGCAGGGCCTCCGTCCCGTTTTCGTATGTTTTTTCAACGTCCTTCAATCGAATCATATCATATCCCTCGTTGCCGGAGACCCGGCCCGCTGCATTTGAAACGACGAACCCTGTCGGGCTGCGCCGTATTATGTCACCATAAGGTATTATATAAAAAAAGTTACAAAATGGCAACAGGAATAATATGAAAATTTTATGAACAGATGGGGAGGCCCTCCGGCAAAGATCCCGGTAGCCATCAGTGAACTGCACCCCATTTGTTAGATATCTAACAAGTGGGGTGCAGTTCAGCTTTGCGCCGGGAATGGGGCTTTTGCTCTGATATGTGCTTTATTGGGCGCCGCCCTCGCCCAAGATGCGGGCGGCGCTCTCCTGAGCGAACTGCTTGCTGTACAGGTCGTGGTAATAGCCCTTGCGCCGCAGCAGCTCCTCATGCTTGCCCTGCTCCACGATGTGGCCGTCCTTCACCACAAGGATCACGTCCGCCTTGCGGATGGTGGAGAGACGATGGGCTACCAGAAAGGAGGTGTGGTTCGTCAGCAGATGGTCAATGGCGTTCTGGATCAGCTGCTCCGTCTGGGTGTCGATGGAGGAGGTGGCCTCATCCAGCACGAAGATGCGGGGTCGGCCAGCACGGCGCGGGCAAAGGAGATCAGCTGCTTCTCGCCGGTGGAGAGACGGTCGCCGCCCTCACCCACATCGCTGTCCCAGCCATTTTCCAGCTTTTGACACCACCGTATCCGCCGACACGGCCCGTGCGGCGGCCTCCACCTCTTCGTCGGTGGCGTCCAGCCTGCCGTAGCGGATGTTCTCCCCCACGGTGCCGGAAAACAGGTGGGGCGTTTGCAGCACATAGCCGATGTTGGAGTGGAGCCACAGCTGGCTGCGCTGGCGGTAGTCCACGCCGTCAATGAGGATCTGCCCCCTCCGTAGGCTCGAAGAACCGGCAGGCCAGATTGATGAGGGTACTCTTGCCGGCTCCCGTCTCACCCACGATGGCCACCGTCGTGGTCCCCTGGGGATGTGGAGGGAGAAATGCTCCAGCACGTTCTCGCCGCCGTCGGGATAGCGGAAGGTCACATCCCGGAACTCGATCTCGCCCCGCAGCGGCTCCCAGTTCTCCCGCTTGGGGTGGAAGGCGTCGCCGTACTTCTCGATGACCTCCGGGGTGTCCTGAATTTGCGGCTGTTCGTCCATCAGATCCGTCACCCGCTCAATGGAGGCCTGCAGCGAGATGAATTCCGCCAGATTGGCGGCGGTCATCTGATGGGGTCGAAGATGCTGACGGCGTAGGCGGTAAGGCCGACAGAGTGGCCAGCCCAGCGCCTGATCCAGCACCATGTAGCCGCCCCGCAGCAGCACGATGGATACCGCCATGGTGCCGAAGAACAGCACCAGCGGGATAAACACCGCATTGAGCCGGGCTGCCCGAATGCCGGAGTCGTGCATCTGCCGGGTGAGACTGCGGAAGGCATCGGCGGTCTGCTCCTCCGTCACCAGCGTCTTGGTGGTGCGGGCGCCGGTGATGCCCTCGTTGAAGGCTCCGGTGATGCGGGAGTTCAGCTTACGTACCTTCCGGTTCCAGTGGAGGATGCGGTTCTGAAAATACCCCGTCAGAATGGCCATCACCGGAACGATGGCGATGACCGCCAGCGCCAGCCTCCAGTTCAGAGCCAGCATGGCCGCAAAGGTCCCCAGCACATAGAACACCGCCCACAGGATATCCGTGAAGTTCCATGCCAGCATACTGGAGATGCGGTTGGTGTCGCTCATGACACGGGTCAGCAGATACCCCACCGGGGTCACATTATAAAAGGAGAAGGACAGGGTCTGCAAATGGTGGAACAGAGTCCCACGCATATCCTTGCCCAGATTCATCTCGATGTGCATGGAGTTCCGGGCGAAGATCACCACCGACAGGGCCTGCACCAGAATGACCGCCAGATACGCCAGCGCATAGGGGCACCAGCCCCGTCAGGGTGTTCTTTTTCGATAAAATTCCTGGATGGCGTACTTCTGGAACAGGGGCAAAGACCACGTCCACCAGAGCGCAGATGCCGTTGAACACCAGCATGGACACTGAAGGCGCCCCCCCGATAGGGGCCGCAGGAACGGCCCCAGCCGCTTCCAGATCTTCCAGTCGAAGGATTGGGTATATTCCTTTTCGTCAATGGCTGCCATGTTCGCTCCCCCCTTCCTCCAGCAGCGCGCCCGGTCGGCACTCTGCATCTGAATGTTGTAGATATCCCGCGAGATGCCGGGCTTTTCCACCAGCTGGGCATGGGTCCCCAGCGCCGCCACCCGGCCGCCGTCCAGCACCAGAATGCGGTCGGCCTGCATGAGGGTGGTGACCCGGTGGGAGATCAGCAGCAATAGCACCGTGGCATTGCCGGTGGACCGGCGCAGGGCGGTGCGGATCTTCTCGTCCGTCTCGGCATCCACGGCGGACAGGGAGTCGTCGAAGATCATCACCGGGGCCTGCTGCATCAGCATCCGGGCGATGGCCACCCGCTGCTTCTGTCCGCCGGAGAGAGTCACGCCCCGCTCCCCCACGATGGTGTCATACCCCTCCGGGAAGGAGGTCACCGCATCATCCACGCAGGCGATGGCCGCCGCACGGCGCATGGCATCCTCCGGCGCATCGGGGCGCACGGCCCGGATGTTCTCTCCAATGGTCTGGGAGAACAGGAAGGGCTCCTGCAAAAACAAGCCCGATGTGCCGCCGCAGGTCGCTGCGCCGGATATGCCGCAGGTCCACGCCGCCGATGGTGATGCGGCCGGAGCCCTCCGGCACGTCGTACAGCCGGTCCAGCAGATGCACCAGCGTGCTCTTGCCGGAGCCGGTGCCGCCCAGCACGGCGAAGGTCTCTCCCTCCCGGATGGTGAAGGACACGTCCTTCAGGACCGGCTGCCCCTCGTAGCCGAAGGTCACATGGTCAAACACAATGTCCCCGCCGGGGAAGGGAACGTCATCGGGCTGATCCTGCTCCTCCGGGGAGCGGAGGATGTAGCCCACACGGTCCATGGATACCCCCGGCCTTGCTCATATCCGACAGCACCCGGCCCAGAGAACGCACGGGCCACGCCAGGGACTCGTTGTAGCTGACGAAGGCCACGAAGGCGCCCAGAGTCATGGCCCCGGCCACGCTCTCGTGGATGCCCGCCAGAATGATGACCATCAGCTGCAAGCACGTCAGCAGCGTCCCCGATGCCCAGTACACCGACAGGAGCTTTCCCAGATGGATCCACAGTCCGGCGTACCGCTCGCTCTTGGCCTGAAATTTGTCCTCCTCATACTTCTCCCGTCCGAAGGCCCGCACCACCCGCACGGCGGTGAGGTTCTCCTGAGCGCAGGTGGTCACCTCGCCCTCGGCCTCGTCGGCGGTCTTGAACCGGGAGGAGATCTTCCGGTAGAACACCCCCGACGACAGGCCCACAATGGGGATGAAGGCCAGAGCGATCAGGGACAGCTTCACGTTCATGCGGAACATGATCCACAGATACAGGATGATGAGGAACACCGTTCGCACCACCTCCACCAGCTGGTTGCACACGAAGGTGCGGATCACGTCCACATCGGAGGTGCAGCGCTGGATGATGTCGCCGGTGGGGTGCTGCTTGTGCCACGCAAAGGGCAGATACTGGATGCGCCGGTACAGGTCATCCCGCACCCCTTGACGTAGGCCTCGGACCCGCGGGACAGCTGGGCCCGCCCGAAGCTGCACAGGCCCCGCAGCAGCGCCGTCACCATGACGGCCCCCGCCGCCCACCACAGCGCCGTGACAGGCTCCTGCCGCAGCGTCTCCAGCGGCAGCACCCGCAGCGAAAGCAGCGGCCGGCAGCTGGCCTCCTCGGATCCCAGAATGGAGTCCACCGTGATACGGATGATCTGGGGCGTCAGGGCGTTGAGCGCCATGGACAGGCACGCACACAGCAGCGCCGCCGCAAAATGTCCCCAGCAGGGGCGCAGATAGTGCCAGACGAGCCCGGCCTTCTCCTGCCCCGACAGCTTGAATGTCGATCGATTCTCTTCCATAAGCCTCCTTCTCTCCCCGGCGGCCCGCAGGCCGCCTGTCCAAACCGCCGGCGTCCGGCAGCGTACAAAAAATGCGCCCCCGGACGGGGACGCACACAGGGTACGGTCACATCGACCCCTTTATCGGGCCGATCCGGCGGCGCACACAATGATCCCCTTACTGGTCAGCTTGCTCTTCGTCATGGTGTACGCCTCCTTTCGTTTATAGTGAGTACAGTATAACGCCGTATGAGTATCCTGTCAAGAAAAGTTTTCCGCCCCGGCGGTGGAGAGCCGTCCCACCCTCTTGCATTTTTGGAAAAATAGGGTATGATATAAGAGAAAGATTGTCCTCTGCCATGGCGGAGGAGAAAAGAAGGGTTGTTTTATGACAAAAATCGACATTGTATCGGGCTTTCTGGGCGCCGGTAAGACCACGCTCATCAAGAAGATGCTCAGCGAGGCCTATCAGGGTGAGAAGCTGGTACTCATTGAAAACGAGTTCGGGGAGATCAGCATCGACGGCGGCTTCCTGAAGGATTCCGGCGTGCAGATCAGCGAGATGTCCTCCGGCTGCATCTGCTGCTCTCTGGTGGGCGACTTCAACAAGGCTCTGCATCAGGTCCATGAGCAGTTCGCCCCGGACCGCATCCTCATCGAGCCCTCCTCCGGCGTAGGCAAGCTCTCCGACGTTATCGTGGCGGTGGAGAACACCGTTCGGGACGAGCCGGACATGAAGCTGAATTCCTTCGTCACCGTGGCCGACGCCACCAAGGTGAAGGTGTATATGAAGAACTTCGGTGAGTTCTACAACAATCAGATCGAGGCCGCCGGCACCATCATCCTCTCCCGGACACAGAAGCTGTCTCAGGAGAAGCTGGAGGCCGCCGTGGCTCTGCTGCGAGAGAAGAATCCCACCGCCGCCATCCTCACTACCCCGTGGGACCAGCTGGACGGCAAGACTCTGCTGTCCGCTGTGGAAAAGGTCTCTCTGGCCGATGAGCTGCTGGCCAGGATGCAGGCCGAGCACGAGGCGGAGGAGGCGAGCACCACCATCACCACCACGACCATGATGAGCATGATGACCATGATGAGCATGAGCATCACCATCATCATGACCACGACGAGGACGAGGGCCACTGCTGCTGCGGCCATCACCACGATGATGATGACGATGACGATGACGACGAACATGAGCATCACCATCACGAGGGCTGCTGCCACCATGACCACGAGGAACATGACCACCATCATGACCACGACGAGCATGAGCATCACCATCACCATGACGGCGAGTGCGACGACCCGGAGTGCTCCTGCCACCACCATCACCACCACGCCGACGCGGTGTTCACCAGCTGGGGCGCCGAGACGGTCCACTCCTACACGGAGGAGGACATCCGCCGCATCCTGACGGCGCTGGATACCGGCGACTACGGCGCCATCCTCCGGGCCAAGGGGATCGTCCCCAGCGGCGGCACAGTGGCTGCACTTCGACTATGTCCCTGAGGAGCAGGACGTCCGCTACGGCACCGCCGACTACACCGGCCGTCTGTGCGTCATCGGCGCCCAGCTGAAGGAGGACAAGCTCAAAGAGCTGTTCAGCCTGTAACACCTGTAAGGAAGCGAGGAACTATGGATATTCCTGTCTATCTCATCGCCGGGTTTCTGGATTCCGGCAAAACCGGCTTCATCAACGGTATCCTCCGGGACGGCTTTTGCCGAGGAGGACCGCACCCCTGCTGATCTGCTGCGAGGAGGGGGAGTTGGAGTACGACCCCCGTGTGCTGGGCAATGTGTTCACCTACACGGTGGACGAGCAGAGTCAGCTGACCCCGGAGCTGTTCAAGAAGCTGGAGAAGCAGTACCGGCCCAAGCAGGTCATCATCGAGTATAACGGTATGTGGATGATAGAGCCTCTGTACCGGGACAGCCTGCCTGCCAACTGGATCCTCTACCAGATCATGTGTCTGGTGGACGCCAGAAGCTTCGAGATGTATGTAAAGAATATGGGCCAGCTGATGATGGAGAAGATCAGCAACGCCGATATGCTGATTTTCAACCACTGCAACGAGGAACTGCGAGCCCAGCTCCGCAGCCGCAACCTCCGTATGGTGAACCGCCGGGCAGATATCTATCTGGAGAACGAGGACGGCACCAGCGAGGAGTACGTCACTCCGGAGATGTCCCCCTTCGATCTCTCCGACGGCCATCTGGATGTGCCGGACGACGACTACGGTGTTGGTATGTGGATATGATGGACAACCCCGACCGCTATGACGGTGTCACCGTGCGGTATAAGGCCGTCATGTGCCACCCAAGAAGTTCAAGGGCGTCCACTGCCCCGGCCGCTTCGCCATGGTCTGCTGCGAGAACGATATGCAGTTTTTGGCTCTGGTGGCCAAGGGCGAGGGACTGGAGAGGTTCAAGAACCGCCAGTGGGTGGAGATCACCGCCACGGTGAAGAAAGAGGCCAATGACGCCTATCAGGGCGAGGGTCCGGTGCTGTATGTCACCGCCATCGCCCCCTGCGAAAAGCCCAAGGAGGAGGTCGTCTCCTTCTGACGATTCTCCGGCCTAGTTGTGTGTAAAACCATGTGAAAGAAAGAAAAGGAGAACTACCCCATGACTCAAAAAGAAAAGACCTTTCTGGACCAGACCGCCCAGCGTCTGCATCTGACGGTGGACGGCGAGAGCAAAGATCCTCTTCGGCAGCGTCGGCGGCTACCAGACCATGCTCTGGCGCAACGATCAGGGCCTTGCCGTTATGACCCTGTCCCTGCACCGGCTGGGGCAGGAGCCGGATCAGTCCGCCATCCGGCAATTCGTCAAGGGGACCCGTCTGGTGACGGGCGTCTCCGTCCGGCGCAGCCGGTGGAGCTGACCCTGAATGTCCGCTTCGGCAATCCCAATCAGGTGGAGAAGCTGGCGGAGGCTGTAGCCGCCGTGGTGGAGTTTCTGCACGCCTCCGGCTATGACAACTGCTGCCAGAACTGCGGCAGCGCCGTGGAGACGGACCCCTCGCATCATGACCGGTGTCCCCCCTGCTGTGTGACAGCTGCTACCAGCAGCTGGGCCATCTGCAGGAGCAGAACCAGCAGGCGGAGCTGGGCAAGAAGGAGAACGTGGTGGCCGGCACCGTGGGTGCGGCTGGGTTCTCTGCTGGGCGTGGCGTGCATCGTGCGCTGGGCCAGCTGGGCTATGTGGCGGCAGTCAGCGGCATCGTCATGGCCATCTGCACCATGAAGGGCTATGAGCTGCTGGGCGGCCGGTTCTCCACCGTGGGTCTGGTGGTCAGCATCGTGCTGATGCTGGGCATGACCTATGATGGGCTACCAGCTGGATTGGTCCGTCGCCGTCTATAACGAGCTGAAGGAGTACTACGAGCTGAGCCTGTTGGACTGCTTCCCGCATGATCCCGGAGATGCTGCGTCAGGAGATCATCGATTCCTCCACCTACATCGGGGGAGCTGGTGAAGCTGTATGCCTTCACGCTGCTGGGCGCTATCCCCCACGGCCATCAGCTCCATGAGAAGCCGGAAGCTGAAGAAGGTCACTTACCGTCTGCGCTCCCAGCGCACCAACGCCGCCCCGGAGCTGTAATAAACCAAAAACAGGAGGCCGCAGGCATTGTCTGCGGCCTCCTGTTTATTTGTTTCGCCTCGGCTTACGCCTGATAGAACAGCTCCACCAGATCGGCGGTGATATCCTCCGTCCAGCTGCACATGGTCACGCAGCACATGTAGCCCTCCTGCTTGATGCACACCAGCGTCTCATACATGGGGACGCCGTCCATCTCGCCGGAGATAACAGCGCCCTCCCGAACCAGACCGGCGAACTGCACCGGAGTCTGCTCCACCTTCACGTTGGATAGCCCCATGGAGGCCAGAGCATCTTTCCAGCTTGGGTACGGCGATCTCCAGATAGCCTGCTCGTCCAGCAGCTTGCCGTACAGAGCGCCCAGATCCTCATACACCACGTTTATGGTCACAAGGCCCTCCATGGCGCTGGCGAACATATCATAGGTGCTCTTGCCATCCTCCATGGCCTTCTGCATCTCCTCGCTGCTCTCGGCCACCACGCCGGACAGCTCTGCCAGCTGCTCGTCGGTGTAGTAGTCCAGTCATCGCTCAGCTGGCGCCGATGCCCACGAAGGTGTTGGTGTAAATGCCGTTTTCAATCGTGCCACGCTGGAAGCCGGATTGGCTGTCGCCGCCGTCTCCGTCCTTCTTACCGCAGGCGGCCATGCTCAGCACCAGTACCAGCGCCAGCAGCAGACCTGCGGCCCGTTTCATCTGCTTCATCGCTTCTCTTTCCTCCGAATCATGTATTTGGGGTTGCTATACCATATGGTATACATCCATCCTACCATATTTCGACACAGCCTGCAAGAGAAAAGGGGCGGGCGCAAATGGCCCGCCCCTGATGCGTCTGCCCCGCAGACTTCCGCTACAAAGTCCTCCAGATCGTCCTTTCCCAGACGCATGGTGCGCCAGCGCTCCGGCAGCTCCGGCCCAATAAGGGGGAACAGGTTCTCCGTGTGGGAGGTGGGCTGGATGTTGTAGGTGCCGTACTGGTTCACCAGATCGAAGGTGCTCTCCGGAACGCCGGGAAAGTCGTGGATATCCGGCGCCGGGTCGCGAAAGGGCTTTTCTTTCGCATGGCATGGGACCTCCTCCGTCGGTCATGACGGTAGATAGTATGCCCATTTTGAGCGCTTTGGGGAGGGTTGTCAGCCGGGGAAAAAATCTGCTATAATCAATTTTCCGAGAGAGTATGTGCAGAAGAGACGGAGGTATGTATGGCAAATTTTACCAAGCAGGCCATTGAAACGGCGTTTTTGCAGCTGCTCAACGAAAAGCCCCTGAACAAGATCAGTGTCCGGGATATTGTGGAGAAGTGCGGCATCAACCGCAACTCCTTTTACTACCATTTTCAGGGATATCCCCCCTCATCGCTGAGATCATCACCGCCTACACCGACCGGCTCATCGAGAGGGAGTATCCCACCCATCTCCACACTGGACGAGTGCTGCGAGATGGCCGTCCGCTATGCCGCTGCGCAACCGCAGCGCCGTGATGCATATCTACCACTCCGTGAACCGTGATCTCTTTGAGAAGAGCACCATGCGTCTGTGCGAGTACGCTGTCACCACCACATCGATACCGCCTTCCCCAGCACCAACTGCCGGAGGCAGATCGGAAGGCGGTGATCCGCTTCATCAAGCCAGATCTTCGGAATGTGCATCGACTGGATCAGCGGCGGGATGCAGGACGAGGCGCTGGAGGAGCTGCGGCGTATCAGCCGCCTGTGCCACGGCCTGCCGGAGCTCATCATCGAGCGCAGCCGGGACGACCATTGAAAATTTAGGCAAATACCCCCTGACTGCCTAAAAAACTGGGCAATTTGCATCCGGGTGTCTGAAAGTCAGACACCCGGTGTTATTTTTATCCATTTTCTCCCGGCCCCGAAAGCGATATACTCAGACCATCAAAAGTGAGGGAGATGCGTATCATGCGTTCTGTGACTCCTATGCGAGCGGCCAAAACAGGATACATCATCATGTCGGTGCTGCTGTGCGTGCTGGGCGTGGTGCTGTTTGTGTGGTCCGGCGTGTCGGTGGCCGTCATCGGAGAGCTGCTGGGCATCGGGATGATCGTGTTTGGTGCCGTGAAGGTGGCGGGGTATCTGTCCCGTGACCTGTTCCGGCTGGCCTTCCAGTACGATCTGGCCTTCGGCGTGCTGCTGATCGCCTTGGGCATCGTAACACTGACCCATCCCGGCGAGACCATCGGCTTTCTGTGCGTGGTGTACGGCATTCTGGTGCTGTCGGACGGGCTGTTCAAGGTGCAGATCGCCGTGGACGCCAAGCGCTTCGGCATCGACCGCTGGTGGGCCATCCTGCTGGCGGCGGCGTGCGCCGGTGTGCTGGGCGTGCTGCTGGTGCTGCGGCCCGGCGAGGGGCGCAGGCGCTGACCATGCTCCTGGGTGCGTCGCTGTTTTTCTGGACGGCGTGATGAATCTGCTGGTGGCTCTGCTGACAGTGAAGATCATCCGCCACCAGCAGCCGGACGTCATCGAGACAGATGAATTTGAGATCAAGTGAGAAAGGACCGAGATGCAATGGGATTGTCTAAAGCGGTGGTAAAAAACCGTGTTCTGATCCTGATGATCGCATTGATCCTGCTGGTGCCGGCGGTGTTTGGGATGCTGGGTACCCGGATCAACTACGATATGCTGGATTATCTGCCCGGCGACATGGATACCGTCATCGGGCAGGGAGACGTTGAAGGAGGACTTCGGCAAGGGAGCCTTCTCCTTCATCGTGGTGCAGGATATGCCGGTGCAGGAGGTGGCCCAGCTGAAGGAGAAGATCCAGCAGGTGGACCACGTGGAGAGCGTGCTGTGGTACGATTCCGTGGCGGACCTCTCCATCCCCATGGAGCTGCTGCCGGATAAGCTGTATAACGAGTTCAATACCGATGATGCCACTATGCTGGCGGTCTGGCGGTTTGTTCTTTGACTCCGCCACCTCGGAGGACGTGACCATGGACGCCATCCGTGAGATCCGCTCCATCGCCGGCAAGCAGTGCTTCGTGTCGGGTATGTCGGCGCTGGTGACGGACCTGAAGGACCTGTGCGAGCAGGAGGAGCCTATCTATGTGGCGCTGGCCGTGGCCTGTGCCTGCGCCGCCATGATGCTGCTGCTGGACGGCTGGCTGGTTCCGTTCGTGTTTCTGGCCAGCATTGGCATGGCCATCGTGTATAACCTTGGCAGCAACTTCTTCCTGGGAGAGATCTCCTACATCACCAAGGCCCTGTCTGCGGTGCTGCAGCTGGCCGTGACCATGGACTACTCCATCTTCCTGTGGCACAGCTACAACGAGCAGCTGACCCTGCAGAGCGACCACAAGGAGGCCATGGCGGTGGCCATCCACAACACCTTTTTACCTCCGTTATCGGCAGCTCCGCCACCACCATCGCCGGCTTCATCGCCCTGTGCTTCATGTCCTTCACGCTGGGCCGTGACTTGGGCATCGTCATGGCTAAGGGCGTGCTGCTGGGCGTGCTGGGCTGCGTGACCATCCTGCCGTCCCTGATCCTGGTGCTTGATAAGCCTCTGCAGCGGACACGGCATAAGTCCCTGATCCCCGATATGGGAGGCTTTGCCAAGGGCGTGTGCAAGATCTTCCCCGTGTTTCTGGTGATCTTCGCCCTGCTCATCGCCCCGGCCTACATCAGCTATGATAAGACCAACGACGAGGTATACTACGACATGGGCCAGTGCCTGCCGGAGGACATGGAGTACGTCATCGCCAACAAGAAGCTCTCCGAGGAGTTTGACATCGCCTCCACCCATATGCTGCTGGTGAACGCCGATCTGCCGGACAGCGACGTCCGGGCCATGATCGACGAGATGGAGCAGGTGCCGGGCGTGAAGTATGTGTTGGGCATGGAGAGCGTGGTAGGCCCCATGATCCCCATGGAGGTGCTGCCGGATTCCGTGCGCTCCATGCTGGAGAGCGACCAGTGGGAGCTGTTGCTCATCAACTCCGAGTATAAGGTGGCCTCCGATGAGGTCGATCAGCAGATCGATCAGCTGAACGCCATCCTGAAGAAGTATGACGAGGGCGGAATGCTCACCGGTGAGGCCCCCCTGCATGAAGGACATGATCGAGACCACCAACCACGACTTCCAGGTTGTCAACGCCGTCTCCATCGCCGCCATCTTCCTCATCATCACGCTGGTGGAGGGAAGCTTCTCCCTGCCCTTCATCCTGATCGCCGTCATCGAGCTGGCTATCTTCATCAATCTGGGCCTGCCCCATGTGCTGGGCCAGTCGCTGCGCTTTCATCGCCCCCATCTGTATCAGTACCATCCAGCTGGGCGCTACGGTGGACTACGCCATCTTGATGACCACCCGCTACAAGGCGGAGCGGCTCAATGGCGAGGACAAGAAGAAGGCCGTCATGACCGCCCTGCGGACCTCGGCCCCCTCCATCATCGTCAGCGCCATGGGACTGTTCTCCGCCACCTTCGGTGTTGCCCTGTATTCCAACATCGATATCGTGGGCTCCATGTGTATGCTGATGGCCCGTGGCGCTATCATCAGCGTGCGTGCTGGTACTGCTGGTGCTGCCGGCTCTGCTGATCACAATGCGACGGCATCGTGTGCCGCACCACCCGTGGTATGACCCATCTCATTGGTAAACAGGAGGTTGTAAAATGAAAAAAGAATAAATTTCTGGCTGTGATCTTAGCCATGGCGGTGGCCGTAAAACGCCGCCGGCGTCACCTCACGCCGTGGGCAAGGACGCCAATGATACCGAGGCCCACACGTGGCGACGGCACGCCTCCGCCTCCGACACGGAGGCCGTCATGATGAGACGGTGTGCCGTCGCGACCGCCGCCGACGGCAGCACCCAGAAGATCCTGGTCAGCGACTGGATCAAGAACGCCCTGCCTGCCGAGGCCCGGAAGGCCATCGAGAGCCTGAACGACGCCCAGCAGGTGAAGGACGACTGCTGGGACCGGCACCATCCAGAAGGAGCCGCCGGTGAGCATGAGCATCCACTACACCCTGGACGGCAGCATCCCCCAGCGAGCTGGCGGGCAAGAGCGGCAAGGTGACCATCCGCTTCGAGTATGAAAACAACCAGTATGAGGTGCGTACCGTCAACGGCGTCAGCCAGAAGGTGTGGCGTCCCTTTGTGGCCTCACCGGTGCCCTGCTGGATACCTCCCACTTCTCCAATGTCACCGTCTCCAACGGTAAGCCATCCAACGACGGCGACCGCATCGCCGTCATGGGCATGGCCTTCCCCGGCCTGCAGGAGGATCTGGGCATCAGCAAGGAGCAGCTGGACCTGCCCTTCGACTATGTGGGAGATCAGCGCCGACGTAACGGACTTCACGCTGGAGACCACCCTCACCGTCGTCTCCAACAGCCTCCTCAATGAGGTGGATACCGACGACCTTACCTCCGGCGATCTGGGGAGCCTGTCCGATTCCCTGGCAGAAACGGATGCCATGGATCAACTGATGGACGGTTCCTCCCCAGCTGTATGACGGACTCTGCACGCTGCTGGACAGCCGCGGACAGCTGTCTGACGGCGTGGATCAGCTGACGGACGGTCTGGATCAGCTCAGCTCCAACAGCATGCCCTGAACGCCGGGGCCAAGCAGGTCTTTACCTCCCTGCTGGCTATGGCCGATGAGCAGCTGCAGCCCCAGCTGGCGCAGGCGGGCATCACCATCCCCCTGACCATTGACAACATACCACACCGTGCTGGGCGGCGTGGCCCAGCTGACAAGGCCGGCGGGGGCCGCTGGCTGAGCAGGCCGCCCGTGAGCAGGTGACTGCCGCCGTGGAGGCCGCACGGGATCAGATCCGTGCCGCTGTGACCGAGGCCGCAGCAGCAGGTAACGGCGCAGGTGACGGAGCAGGTGCGCCAGCAGGTGCTGGGGCAGGTGCTCAACGCCATGGGCCCACCATGGAGCAGTATCAGCAGAGTCCTGAGCCGAAGGCGCAAGTGATGCCGCCGTGGAGCTGCAGATGCGACCCGCCATGCAGCAGACCATCTCCTCGAGAATGTGACGGCTCTTTATGGGGACGGGAGGAGATCCGGCAGAAAGATCGACGCCGCCACGGAGCAGCAGGTGCAGCTGGAAGATCGAGGAGAATCATGGCCTCCGGACGAGGTGCAGCAGAAGATCATGGCCGCTACGGAGCAAGCCTCCGCCGGTGCCGTGCAGATCCGCAGCCCGGAAGCAGCAGCTGACCAGTACAACGTTCTACATGGCGGGCCTGAATAGCTGCACCGCCGGTGGGGATCAGGCCGCCGGTGCTCAGCGGCCCAGAGCAATATGCCTGCCCTGCTGGATGGCGTGAAGCAGCTGCGGGACGGCGCCATGCAGCCTCCGACGGACTGGAAGCAGTTCAATGAGGAGGGCGTGGAGAAGCTTTCGGGTCAGCGTGCTGGGCTGTCAACGTGGAGATCTGGCGGAGCGCTCCGACCGCCACGGAGGTCTCCCGCGCAACTACCGCAGCTTCTCCGGGCTGACGGACGGCATGGACGGCGCCAGTGCTTCCATCTACCGCACCGAGGCCGTGGAAAAGCGCCGAGTGATCCCGCTCTTTAGGAAGGCGGCAGCCCATGGGAGCTGCCGCCTTTTGTCATTGCCCGCCCGCCATCCTCTGCTCATGCACGCGCCGCCGGCGCTTTTAGAGCGCTGGAGGCGCTTCCGCACCCTCCCCGCACCCGACGGAGTGGGGCGGCATACAATCTTATCCTTTGGGAAGCGGGAGGCTGGTGGAGCACATATACCGTGGCGCTGGCGGGAAATCCCAATGTGGGGAAAAAGCACCGTGCTCAACCGCTGACAGGCTCGCGCTCAGCACACGGGCAACTGGCCCGGCAAGACCGTGGAGCGCAGAGGGGCTATATCGCAGGCGGGGCAGCCGGGTTCCGGCTGGTGGATCTGTGGGGACTGTTCTCGGGCGGCGATTCGCCGGAGAAGTGGCCGGGGAGCGTTTTTGCAGAGCGGGCAGGCGGATGCCGTCATTGCTGGTATGGTGGACGCCTCCCCGCCTGCGGCGGGGGCTGATCTTTGCCCCTGCGCTCCGCCAACAGACCCAGCGGCTGGTGCTGTGCGTGAATCTCATGGACGAGGCGGCCTGCGGGTGCACAGCTCAGACCGGCGCTTGGGGTACCGCTGATGGCCCGTGGCCACCACCGCCCGCGGAAAGCGGGCTTGGCGGAGCTGCGGCATCAGGCGGCGGAGGTGTGCCGCCGGGAGCCAGCTGGAGGACGGCTGGAAGCTGACCTACGTCCCGCCGGTGGAGGCGGCGCTGGGACTGCAGTGGGAGAGGAATGTCCCGCCGCCGTGCCGTGGCTTTTGCTGTGAGGGAAACCCCGCCCACAGAGGGAACGGTCCTGTGGCGCAGCGCAACGGCTGGAGCGCCTCCCGGGCAGGCCACGGGACAGCCTGACGGCGTCGGTGAGGTGGCGCTGGCGGAGGAATCGGGCAGTGCGTCCGGTGCGGCAGGCCCCCCACGCCCCGGATCGGCGGCTGGGCTGCTGACCTCCCGGCTTACAGGGCTTTCCGGTGATGCTTTTTGCTGCTGGGGCTGGTGTTCTACCTGACCATAAACATAGCTAATGCCCTCCGGCTGCTGCCGTGGTGGCTGACGGCGCTGGAGGAACCACTGCCAGGCCCTGCTGGCAGGAGCGCCGTGGTGGTGGGTGCAGGGGGCTGGCGGTGGACGGCATCCTGGCCGGACGGTGGCGTGGGTGAGTGGCAGTGATGCTGCCTCCCATGGCCATCTTCTTTCCCCCTGTTCACGCCAAGCTGGAGGACGCCGGATATCTGCCCAGAAGTGGCCTTCTGCATGGATCGGTGCTTCCGGGCGGCGGGCGCCTGCGGGCGGCAGAGCCTCACCATGGCCATGGGCTTCCGGCTGCAACGCCTGCGGCGTCACCGGCTGCCGCATCATTGCCAGCCCCAGAGAGCGGCTGGTGGCCATCCTCACCAACTGCTTCGTTCCATGCAACGGCCGCTTCCTTTATCGCCCCTGATCGGCCTGTTTTCTTCGGGGATACCGCCGGACCGGTTTTAAGCACCGGCAGGCGGTTTTTTGGGGGTCATCGTTCTTGCGGGCCATGACGCTGGCCATGTCCAAGGCTGCTGAGCGCCACGGTGTGCGGGAGGACAGCCCTCCTTTTTTTTCGCTGGAGCTGCCGCTCCTATCGCCTGCCCCTGGGGCGGGTGCTGGTGCGCTCCCTGCTGGATCGGACGGTGTTTGTGCTGGACGGGCGTTGACGGTGACGGCCCCGGCGGGGCTGCTGATCTGGGGGATGGGGAACATGGACGCCGGGGGCATCTCTCTGCTGGAGCGGGCCGCCGGGGTACTGTCCCCGCTGGGACGGCTCATGGGGCTGGACGGCATGGTCGCTGCTGGCCTTTCTGCTGGGCTTTCCCGCCAATGAGATCGTGCTGCCCATTCTGCTGATGGGCTATCTGCACACCAGGACGCTGACGGATAAGGCGCGCTGCGAGGCAACGCGAGCCATTTTGCTGCACAGCGGCTGGACCACGGAGGCATTGCCTGTGTATGATGGCTCTGTGCCTGCTGCACTTCCCCTGCGGCACCACCTGCCTCACCATCCGCCAGGGAGACCGGCGGCCGCCGGTGGACAGCTGCTGGCCATGGTGCTGCCGGACGGCGGTGGGGATGGCGGTCTGTATGCTGATCCATGGAGCCTTCGGGCTGCTGGGATAAACGGGCAAGGGAGCCGGGAGAGCATCGCTCTCCCGGCTCCCTTTGCAGTCAGGCTCCATGTGCTTGCCCAGAAAACCCGCCACGGCTTGGGCCAGCTTGTACTCCCCCTCGCCGGGGGAGACGATCCTCCGCTGAGACAAAGAGTACCAGCCCCAACACGTCGCCGCCGCACAGGATGGGGGGCGGCCACCGCCGCCGCGTACTGCCCGGCACGCTCTCAGGGAGACCGGCCCGCCCTGCCCGGAGCGGTACTGATAGATCTTTGCGGCGCTCCATGATCTGCTCCAGCTGCGGAGAAAGGTTCTTGCCCAGCAGCTCCCGCTTCCCGGCCCCGGCTACGGCCACGATGCTGTCCCGGTCGGTAACAGCGGCGGTGAAATCCGTGTTGCGGGACAGGGTGTCGCAGAATTGGGCGGCGAAGTCGTCCAGGCCGCCGATGAGGGAGTACTTCTTGAAAATGACTTCCCCGTCCCGTGTGGTGTAGATCTCCAGAGGGTCGCCCTCCCGGATACGCATGGTGCGGCGGATCTCCTTGGGGATCACGACCCGGCCCAGGTCATCGATGCGCCGCACGATCCCAGTTGCTTTCATCTATATACATCCTCCAGCTGTTGAGTTTTGTTACCGGCGATGGTGGGTGTGCTTGCCCTTCTTCATCGGCGGTATGCCTATTTTTCTGCAATGGCGGCAAAAATATGTAGCCGCCGCTGTTGGGGTTTCTGGAAAATGCAGGGGCTGCGGGATCGTGTGCGGGTTGGAGGGATGTGCTGTATCCGCTGAAAAGACCGGGAAAACCAGCGCAAAATTGAGATCATTCCCAAGCTACTGAAAACGCTTTATGAGGACAAGCTCAGCGGCAAGACCTCGGAGGATAACTACTGTGTTCTTTTCGCAGGAATATTCCGATGAGCGTGAGCAGCTGCAAAAGAAGATTCTGAAGCTGCGCAGGAAGCTGACCGAAATGGGCGAAAAGGAAAACGAGCGGGAGGAGTTCATCCATGCGATACGTAAGTTCATGGAAATGCGGACGCTGACCAAACAGGTGTTGAACGAGCTGATTGACCGCATTGATGTGTACGAAAACGCAGGGGACGGGCAAAAAAAAACCCAACGACTTGTCATCTACTACAAGTTCGTCGGGTATCTGGACATTGATCCCACGCAGTGCCATCCGAACTACACTGCCGACATCCGTGAGGGTGTTGCCATAGAGTATATTTCCTGCGAGCCGCCGGAGAATCTGAAGGAGCTGTTCCCGGAGGGATACGGCGTGGATGATGATTCTTTTGAGGAAGAAGAACTGGAGCAGGCGTAAACCTGCTCCGAGGATAAGGGGGTATTCAATCGAAGTATTTATTAAAAAAACTTGATTTTTACGGTTTCGACGTAAACGTTAAATGACGGATGATTATAATCTTGCCGACGAAGATACATGTTTTTCCTTTTTCAAGATATTCATCAATTACTTCGTCCCAAAGATGTTCGTCTTTGATGGCTGCAACTTTATCAAACAAATTCCTTGAATTGGGCACTAGATTCCAGTAATACCTGTCCCAAGCGGTAAAAACCGGTTTTCTCATGGATCAATCTATGGCAACCATTACGATCGTTGAATACTATGGCGAGATCAATGCTGAATTCGGTGTGATTACCTTTGGTAAAATGCCGTTTTCTGTTGTTAATACGGAAGTGGAATCCATGCAGTCATTCCATCCGTTTTTATTGAGAATCACATTAAACTGTTTGCGGATATATTCCTTGATTTCTCTACAGTTGTTGATGTTGATTTCAGAATCAATATCATCAAATTATAATCGAGATCAATCGGTTCATTGGAATTTTGCGTGATAAGATTTTTGCACCGCTGCCGACAAAGGTGAGCTTCGACTTCCATAAGGGAATCGTTGTTAATGAGCTGAACAAGCTGGTTGATGATATTGAGCATAAGTATTTCATATCTTTAAGAAATACCTTTATCTCTAATATAGTGATACATAATAACAATCTCCTCTTCCCATGCCACCCATTCAGCGTTTCTCGCTAAATCATCATAGTATACTCACGAATGATGCCCGTGTCAATACTTTCAGGTAAAAAAAAGCGGATGTAACTGATTTCAGTTACATCCGCTCAAGATGTCATGCGGGACCACTTTAGATGCATGCTGAAAATAGGAAAAATCGAGAGCTGAAGCGGCTTTGGGCTGTTTCAGCCATATTTTTACTTACGATTTCCCGTGATAGAGAAGAATCGAGGGGATTTTTTGAGTGACCAAAATAGATACAGCCTCTCATCTCCGATTTCCGTCTTTGCGCTTATTTCCGCTTGCTGTGTTTTTGAGGATTATTTTCCCGATCTTTCAGCCACGCCTCAAATGCTTGAACATTTTCTTCGTGCGTATAGAACTCGCGAACGACAGGGGAGCAGTCTTTGCTACCAGACCTTTGAGCGCCCACAAAGCAGGATCGACTTTATCGAGGTTGTAATCCTCTACATCAGTGACTGTGCCATCCTTATCCAAATGGATGACACTGACGGGTATTCTATTAAACTTCTCATCCATCTTTCTTCGGCTCCTCAACGGCAGAAATCTATCTCAATTTGAAACCAGTCGTTTATAGGTCGTCAGGCACTTCATCCGGAAAGTTCTCGGCAAACCAGCGGAATGGTATTAGGACCATATCCGGCAGACCGTTTTCTGTTATTACGAA
>VOFK01004216.1_pt1 | contig 42188 bp, 60 predicted proteins | sample 5384121 | NCBI WGS metagenome assembly VOFK01 (sample SAMN12384730, study PRJNA508395) | human gut metagenome | isolation source: healthy gut J | host: Homo sapiens | reverse complement strand
CTCTTTCGTTCAGTTACGTATTGTAGCCAGTCTCATAACGAGCAGTTTCGTAACCCACATTCTTAATGTTATAACAGATATTCTCTTGAATAAGATTGCGTACGCAACGTGATTCGTTGAACACAAAGGCATCGCTGTCGTGTCCCACATTACGCAAAAACAATGTTGTCACTACCATTACGGTCAAACCAAACAAAAAGGCTTACCTTTGGTAGATGTGTTGAAAAGCAATCAGATTGTCAGCATACTCCATTTCATCACCTAAAGTGATGTTGGTGGTATATGAGGAACCTTCGCCAGCCCATCCGCGTGCTTTTACCTTTGAAGGTATCAAAGGTGTTATCGCAAATCAAGTTATTTTTTTCGAGATACGTCCCATACTTACACCATCACCATAGATATCTTTGAAAAAGTTGTTGCAAATCACATTATCGGAAGCGTTATAAAGACGAATCAATGAGATACCATTGTTCACAATCTGATCATTCCCAATATCTTCAAAATGATTATCGAATACCACACAATGGTTGGCTTCTTTCATTTCAAATGTGAATCCAGCATAATAATAACTTTTGAAAGTGAAACCTTCAACCCAAATATAGCTACGCTGATTGAGATTAAACACCGGGTACCATCTTTTAGTAAATTCATAATAAGGATGCTTAATAATTACTTCATCAGCTTTTTGAAGCAGGTTTGAATACAATCATAGCCTTCTCGGTACCTGAGTTGGCAGGAATAACATTCTCTTCTACATAAATGCCCCCCATCACCAATACAGTATCCCCGGCCTGCACTTTCGAAGCTGCCATGCTAATGGTCTTGAAAGGAGCCTCTTTAGAGCCGTCGCCTTCAGTCTCAACATCGGCCCCTTACATAATAACAATGCTGATAACTCTTATCTACGGCTGCTTGTATTAAGGTAAGCTGAGTACGATCACGACCATTGGTGGCGGTGAGGTAAACGATTTGCTCGCGTTCGGTGCCCGTAGTGTTTTCATTACAGGTAATCACTATCTGTTCGAAACCATTCTTACCGACTTCACCTCCATTACTCACGGAGAATCTTTTCACAATGTCACCTTCACTGGCAGCTTCTAGTGTCCAAGCGGTTTGATTCCACTCCATGAGGGGCTATTACATCTCCTCCAGCGCGAGTCACTGCAATCTCTTCTTGCATGAAAGCAACTTTCTTGTCGCTCATTCGCACCACCTCGTCATCAGGCACGAGTATATGAGCAATGTCACGAGCGAGATCATCAAAACAAAGTATATATTTTTTTTTCATACGATCTTTTTTTTCTTGGTATTATTACTGAAATTAATTTGTCTTTCCGGCCAATCCATTGTATACACCTCCATAGATAACCTAAGCCGGTTGAAGTCTTTATCCCACAAGCCAAGTGTACCTACCACAGCGTGCAGGGTGATACCCGCACGTTGAACAGCGGGAATCAGTTCAAAGTATTTATTCAATACATAGTTGTAGTAACGCGATAAAGCAATCTGCTGCTCGAAGTTCACTTTACTTTCGCTGACTTCAATACCATTCGCTTGCACTACAGTGATATTGAGGTCGCTGATACGGATAAGTTTGCCAGTAGCAGCCAATTTGGTGAGGGTAGCAGCCACTGCCTCTTCATTACGCTTCTGCTGATTGGCATCAAGTGAATATTCAAGGTGCATCTGGGTGCCAATACCATCAATCTTAGTAATGCCATCGGCTTCCCACTTAGTCATCATCTGAAGCAGACGTTCTAATTTGCGACTTCCGGGCTGTTCAAGTCCATACTCATCGACAAAGAGTTGAAGTTTACCAGAACCTTCTTCAGCATATTCGGCATAAGCCGCACGAACTATAGCAACTATATCTTGTACATAGTTTTCACCTAAATAGTCTGGCCAATAGAAGGATGACGCAGCATTAGCCTCATTAGAGGCTGAACGGACATACATCCGTCAATGTCACTCATAGGGCAAGAGGCGATGTCCCAACGGGTAATCTTAGTTGCAGCAACTTCCATCATACCTGCAATGTAGGCTTTAAGCTGCTTTAAAAGAATTTCTTTTTTCTCGGCAGGAGTTTTTATAATGGTTTCTCCCTCCTCTACCTGCTTCCAAGTAATATAGATATTATCGACATCAGCAATAGCCTCACCGGAATGTGTTCCGGCAGCAATAGTAAATGTAGTGAGTTTCTTCTGCTCTTCACTAAGATTGGCAGTAGCAAAATCGAGTGCCACACCACCACGATTCCATTTACCACTACTACAACCAAACGAAGACGCATTGCCATATTTAATATCTGGTCCGTCATTAATTCTCATTCGCATACCGTTGCCAAAAAGGCCATTTGTACTAGTCGTCTTAAAGTCCATAACGAATGCTATGCAATCACCAAAGGGTAACACCTTCAGGTAAAGTAACGTTAAACACAGGAATAGAATACGCAGCCTTAGAACCCGTGGACGTAGTTCCTATATGTAGTACTTTACCACTCTGACCATCAGGATCATTTGCCACGATGGCGTCACCGCCACCAGTCATTTTAAAACTTGTACCGATCTCTAAATCCTCAAAATCATGAACAAGTACTTTCCCCACTCCTCTCATTACCAGAATAATCACATCAGCAATTAGTGCATTAAGATATTGATAATTCTGTTTCGTGTGTTGACAAAGTGAACCGGCATGCACTAATGTCCCATTATTCATGGCATAGTTCACAATATTCGTAGCAACAGTATAGTCTAAAGCATTGTTCTCATCCATACACTCGGCATGGGCAAAACCAGTGTTAATGCTCACTCCCTGAAATTGGAACTAAGTATGCTGCTTAAATTAGCATTATCCGAGAGCGTAGCGTAATCGGTAGCCAACGCTAACACAAAGTTGGGGGTTGGCAGTAACATCGATGTGATCAGTAAGTAAACCAAAGCTATTGAGGTAATCAGTTTTCGATACATCACCAGGCTTCTCTACATCATAAGCAGAGCTATAATCTTCGAGGTCAGCACTAAGCTGCCCAAAGTAGTGGAAATGCCACTATCAGCAGACTTTTATATTGTAATTTCTCATAACATTTTAGTATTTTTTTTCAACAAACAGATTATTTCACCCGCTTCACACTAAAGTATTCTGGCTTTACACCACGATCGCGCACCACAAGCGTATCAGTAGTAATATAGGTACGATTGAGTTCCTTAAACTTCACTTGATAATCAAGGTAGAGAGCATTGCGATCCAAGCCACCGATGCTCTGCTTCTCACCATCCATTACAAACTTACCGCTACCGCTCACTTCGAGGTTATCGGCTCCGGCACTTACACTACACTGATTATTGTCATCGAAGGTGAGTGTGAGTTCATAGTTTACATCTGTACCATCATCTTTCTTAATAGTAAGCGGCAAACGCACCTTCTTGTAGGCTGCTGTGATGACATTCACTACTTCGTCTTTCTCTACATATTCCTGATGGCGAATAGTTTCGGTAGTAGTACCTGTGGCTATCAGTGATTTTATCTTTACCACGCCGCACATATACCGCATGCCAAGGATTGACGTAACGCACACAATAGAGAACATAGTTGCGGGAGCCTTGATCCAATCGCTGGCCACACAGAGGTCAGGATTATCCACACCAGCTAAACCACTCAAAATGGAATCGGCTCCCTGCACACCGGTCATGCGCAAGGGGATAACATAATTACGTCCAAGTGCTTTTTCATCAGCAAAGTATGCATCCGTAAGCTTCACCTCTACACCGTCGAGTTCAGAACCCGCCGGAAGTACAATCTGATCAGAAGCCAACTGATAATACTCCCTTAGGCATAGGTAACACAGGAGTATCATTATCGGCATAAAAAGGTTGGCGCAAAGACTTTCATCCACCACAAAGTCAATGACACGATTACGATTGTTATTATACGTGCCGCCCATGGTAGCCATAATCTTGAATTTGTGCTGATTATCGAGCGTAAGATCCATGAACTCATCATCCCCTAATTGCAAAGTGCGCACAGGGTATTGGCTACCGAAGTACACCGCCTGGAATTTGTAATCATCGAACTCAATGTCTTGATTGTCGCACGCAGCCAATGAACCAGCTACGAGTACAATACCGAATATATAATGATTGAATTTCATATTAATTTGCTTTTGTTATTTTGGAAATAATTCTATTACTGATAATCTTACCATCCTTTATTTTGTTTAAGATTGCTGTACTTCAAAGTTTCGCTATACGGTATGGGACCATAGTACATATAATCTTTATAGAGACGTTCTTCCACATCAAATTCCTCTCCGGTAGAGGAGTCATAACCACGAACGGTTTCGTTGAGAGGTGCTTTCCAACGACGTAGATCCCAAAAGCGGAATCCCTCGAAGCAGAGTTCGAGGCGGCGCTCGTTGCGAATAAGCTGCTGCATCTTTTCCTGGTTTCCCCTTACACTCTTCAAGATAAGCATCGTTCTTGATTCCGGCACGGCTACGCAAAGCTTTCATTACATCATAGGCAGAATAAGAATGTCCACCAGTGTTGAGTGGGTCCATAAGCCTCATTGGCAGCCTCTGCATAGGCCAAATAGATTTCGGTATAGCGCATACGAGGATTATAGTGAATCTTCTTCACTACCCCGAGGGGTTGTTACTGGCATCTTGACGAGTACGTTTCTTCATATAGTAGCCGGTGCGAGTCGAGGTTTCCTTTACATTGATACCATCGTCAGTGCCACTCTGCGAACCTGTCATCACAGGTTTATCGGTCACACCGGCTTTACTTCCATTATAAATAATGTATTGTGCAAAACGGGCATCACGTCCTTCATAAGGTTTGCTCTCATCAAAACTTCCCCGATCATCATTAATAGGATAACCACCTTCGGCCATAGGAAAGCATCAATTAGATTCTGGCTGGGATTCATATAACCCTTACCAAAAAGCGATGGGGGAAAGTGATTACTTTCTTCTGTATTGTTGGTACTCAAACCTTCGCGCCAAATAATCTCAGCCGGGTTTAAGCCTTCGCCTAACTTATCAAGTTCGTCAGTGTTGCCAAACCAATAGAAACCCTTAGCATCAATACCTCCTACTCCTCCGGCATAATCAATCACCTCGGCTGCCGCATCAGCTGCTTCAGCCCAAGTGGCTCCGTTACTGGCATCTACAAAAGCAGGACTGGCAGCAAATAGGGCTACACGTGCACGCAGACCTTTAGCGATAAGTGCATTGAAGAGTTGACGGCCATAGTGTCCCATCACACGATTGTAAGTCTCCTTGCGGCTAGTGTAGGGCTGGAAACGCTCGGGTATCTCGCTTTCATTGCTGATATCATTGTATTCCATGGGAAGCATCTGCTCTGCCTTGTCGAGGTCATCATAGATATGTTTTACACAATCATAGAAAGAAGCACGAGGCTGATTAAAATTGGCATCACTGCCCAAATAGCTGTCATAAAGAGGTATGCCCAGAAGTTCACCATCATTACTAAAGCCAGCATGATTGCGCAGTAAGAAATAGGTGTGCAGTGCACGCAGTCCATAAGCCTCGCCTTTGAGACGACAAGCAAAAAGTTTACGCGACTCTTCATCATCGGTCCAATGCACTTCATCCACTTTCTCAAGGAAGAGGTTCACATTCTGTATGGCAGCAAATCCGTCGGTCCAGAGATTTACAGGATTATTACTCGATGTCCATGAACCGGTGGCCATTTTTTCATGTAACCATTACTCTTCGAATTAGTCACTGCATCATCAGTAGCATAGTCGGTATCGTTATAATATTTAGGGATGATACGATAAGCATTCATTAGTATACGCTGTGCATATTGTGCATCGCTGTTCATCTGCTCAGCGTCCTTATAGTTTTCGGGAGCTGGGGTGAAAAGGTCCTCGCAGCCACAGCAGAGGTAGAGGACGGCAGATGCCAAAAGTATATTTATCTTTTTCATTGTCATGATATTATTCATTAATAGTTAGAAGGCTGTTTTAAAACCAAGGTTCACAAAACGGGTCTGCGGAGCACTACCTATATTCATCTCCAGATGCTTACGTTCTTTGGCAATGGTAAGCAAGTTAGAACCGCTAACATATACACTCAATCCTTTTACCAGCTTACCATTGAACAAATATTTGGGCAGGTTATAGGTGAGCTGAACCTTAGTAAGGTCAAAACGATTAGTCTTATACATCCAGAAGGTAGAGTTACGAAAGTTATTACTATTGTCGGTAGTGGTGAGGCGTGGATAAGTAGCTGTAGACGCAGTCTCGGGAGTCCACCTGCCACGCACAACTTCGCTATATTTACTACTCCCCTTCACCCAATAATAAGAATTATTCTTGTAGCCGATACCTCCTGTGTTACCTGTACCCTCAAGATAGAAAATGAAATCTTTCCACCGTAAAGTAAGGTTCAAACCAAAATAGAAAGGATTTCCAGTATTCCCCAAATCTATCTGATCCTTCGAATCAATTTGTTTATCACCATTAATATCCTTATACTTCAAGTCTCCAGGCTTCACATCACCGAAAGTCTGACGGGCATGGCTGTCAATATCAGCTTGGTCTTTGAAAAAGCCTTCACACACATAAGCAAATGAAGCATCCAATGCCCGACCTGTGCGATATTGATAACTGTCTTCATATACTTCGTCACGACGAAGAGCTTCGCTCCAGGCAATAGTACCTAGCAAACCGAGCTGTGCTTCCACCTGCCCGATTTTCTTATTGAGTTGCAGACTAAGATCGACGCCTTGACGACGGTCATTCTCATAGTTAGTGTAAGAGAGTTGATTGAAGTTGTTGCTAGCAAAGAATGAGGGGTAAATTGTGTTCTTACCTTGTGACAATTTGCCTTCAGTGTCTTGATGGAAATAGTTGGCGTCAAGCACAATTGCATTGTTGAACAACGCAGCCTCCAAACCTACACGAAGCTCTTTTCGCTGAATGAACCCCAAATCCATATTGTCTCCACGGGCAGAAGCCGCCGCATTACCTCCAGCAGTGCCATCGTTCCAAGGATACCAACCGGCATCAGTTCTAAAAGTAGCCCTTGTACATATAGTAATCACTGATGTCAATATCTTGATTGAGTACACCATAAGAAGCCGAGAACTTAAGATTGTTCATAAACTCTATATTCTCCTTAAAGAATTTCTCATCGCTCAAGCGCCAGCCCAGCGTAACAGTAGGTGAAAAGGCATTACGATTACCCCACTCGGGAAGTTTTGCCGAATGAACCACAGCACCCGAAAAAAATCGAAATAGTAACGGTGCTTATAGTTGTAAGCGGCTTGTATACCAAGATTCACATTGCTCAAACGGTGATAATCACTGCCGTCATGATCTCCATCTGCTGAATTTTGCTGCTGAAATCCCCATCCTAAGAAAGCCGCTTGTACATTGTGGTGGTTAGCAAACGTTCGGTGATAATCGAACTGAGCATTAAACATCATGGTTTTGGGTGTAGATGAACTACCCACAAATTCATTGGTGGATTGATCATCAACCCCATACTTTGTAAGACCGATAATCATATCCTTACCATTCATGTTACTCCATGTAGGCTGATAAACAGCATAATTCAATTTGTAGGCCTCAGAATAAAAGTCGGTATAATCAATGCTGAAAGCCGTCTTAAATGAAAGCCCCTTCACCAACATACCTAAATCAGCTTCGGCTGTAACATCGAAGAGAAATGAACGATTTCGATCTTTTAATATAACCTGCCACTTGCGCATCAGCAAAGGTATTGGTAAGATCAGTGGAGGTTCCGCCCAGCATATATTTACCATCGATAAGATGACGATTAGCGTTCACCATTTCTTGCAAAATACTGTTATTGGGGTCAATCATATCCACGGGCAGATAAGGTGAGAACCAGTTAGGGCGAAGTGTAGCTGCCTGCCCCCCCAAAAAATCACCACGACCATCGTAACTCGTTTTGAATCTTTACTGCCGCACTAGTCGATGCCTTGAGCCATTTCGTCAGATTCATATCTACATTGGTACGTACACGAAAATCAATAGATTTATCTTTCTTTTGCTCTCCCAGCTTCATCAGGCTGTTATTGTGAGTAAACGAAATGTTCGAATAATAGCGCGCACGCTCATTGCCTCCATGTATTTCTGCTGTCACATCGCTTTTTGTTGTACACCTTTTTAGATATTCATCAGTATAAAAACTCATATCAGGATAACGATAGGGATTAGCCCCCCGACTGCAGTGTTGTAAATGGTAGAAGCATCATATTGTATTTTTCTTACCATCGTTGAGACATGCCTCGTTATAGAGTGTCATGTATTCGGCAGCATTGAGATAAGTAGGATAAGCCTTGGGGATATGAAGGCCCGTATTAGCACGTACATCGATACGTAATGCTCCCTCTTTACCACGTTTTGTAGTAATCAGGATAACACCTTTTGCAGCACGGCTACCATAGAGTGCCACAGCATTGGCTCTTTGAGTACAGTGATATTCTCGATTTCGGTGGGTTGCACATCATATTGACTACGGGGAACACCGTCAATCAACAGTAGTCCATTTTGTCCCCAAATAGAAGTCCCTTCATACCAGCCAACTGACTCTGTAGCCCGTCAAGACTACCGGTGAAGTAATTTTTCTCTAACAATTCCTGTACATTATAACTCGCAATACCACCCTGCAGGTCTCTACTTTCTGCCTTATTAAATGCCACATTTACCAGTGAGTCGCCTTTTATCTGCGCACTCAGTGTGGTAAGCACCGTTTGTACAATGAGTACGACCGTTACCAAGAGGTAGTTTTTATTTCTATTAATATATTTCATGACAGTTATTAACTTTTAAAATGGATTTTACCATCCAGGGTTTTGCTTGAACTCGGGATATATGTTCACATCATCTCTTAAAAGGCAACCAGTAGTGTTTTTTTATGACAACTTCCGTTCAATCAATGTTGAATAGCGCCAATTTTGGACTTTACCATTATTAATAGGATCAGCATAGCGATCTTCATCGCTCACGCTCATGTCGCGATCGAACTCTACTGCCAGTTTCACATTATATGGGTATTGCAAGAAGAGCATCCAACGACGCAGGTCATTGAAGCGATGTCCCTCAAACGCAAGTTCTACAGCACGTTCGCGTTGCAGTTCACCCATAAATAGAATCAACATTTACCAGATATTTATCAGCAATGGGATCCACACCCGCACGTTGACGAATTTTATTCAACCGCTTCAAGAGCCGTAAGATCATATCCCGCTACTTTAGCATAGATATCATCATTAGCCATAGCCACAGCTTCGGCATACATCAGATAAACATCGGCCAATCGCATCAAACTTAATACCATAATATTACCACTCAGATAGCCATCCCAATCATTGATCAACAGGGGACAAAACTTTGTCATCATATAACCGGAGCGAATACCCTCGGGATCTTTATAGGTACGATAAGTGCCACCGGTATAAAGACTGGCATATTGTACATCTTCTGCTAAATTGCCTTTAGTATTGAGTGCACACTTAGTGCCATCTACCACAATATCCTTATAGAAACGCGGATCACGATCCTTCCAGGGATAAGTCTTATCAAAACCAGAATCAATATCATCAAGCGGCAAACCGTTCTTCATACCGAAGTAATCCACATAGTTGGCTGTAGGATAAACCTTTATACCCGATGTAATCAAACATTTAGGACGATAGTCCATGATTTGATTCAACGGAGCTAACGGCTTGATACCTCTACTAAATTTTCCCTGAAAAGATGGCCTCTTTCAAGCCGTTGATTTTGTTGTTTTGTTTGTGTGTGTAGAAAAGACTTTCGTACTCATCGAACGAAGCCAGCTCATAACGCCCTGTCTCATCGCATAACTTCAGCGCTTCGGCAAATGCTTCGGCAGCCTGACGGCAATACTCCTTATTATAAGTAGCATTTCCGGTAGACTCTTGATTCATCAAAGGACTACCAGCATAAAGTAAGTTCTTACCTAAATACCCCAAAAGCCATAATTTTATTAATACGCTGATTGTTGTTTCCCAAGGTCAGTTTTCCCGCAGTAGTCTTATCCCAATCCACAGGTAACAATGAAGCTGCATGTCGGAAATCAGCTGCAGCTTTATCAGCCGTTTGCTGATAGTTCAAACGTCCCATACGGAACTCTGCATCCGATGCTATCACCTCGTCTATGTAAGGCAAACCACCCCCAGAACTGCATTAGCATAAAATGGAAACCATCCACGAAAAAAGTAGAGTTGACCTTCGATAAGGTTTTTCTCTTCTTCTTGGGGTAGCATCGGTGAGTTTGTCGAGGTTGGCAATACCGATGTTGGCTTTGCGAATACCATACCATGAGAGCCCCCACAAACGACCTTTATCACCACGAGTACCAGTCTCGGGTTTACCTCCGTCTTTTCAGCCAGCCATATTCGCACGAATTCCATGCCCAATAGTCACCTTGGTCAATGCGATAAGCAAACGGACGAGTGTCATTTGGAATCAATATACGTCTTCTCCCCAGTTCCAACTGTTGTGGCTGGTATTACCGGTGATGACGGGCACACAGTTGTATAGTTCCTCGGTGAACCCCTGAAAACTACGGAAATTAGTGTAAGCATCAGTGGGATTAATGTCACTGGCCGGTGCCTTATCCAAATAATCAGTGCACGATGTAGTGCTCATTGCCCAAAGCGACAAGGCCGATACAAAAGTAATATTTCGTATGTATTTATTCATATCTTATTTTCGTTTAGATTATAAAGTGATATCTATACCCAGATTAAAACGGCGTACGGTGGGATAAGCCCCCATGCTACTACCACCGCTAAAGTTTCGACTTTCACGATCATCGGGCATATCAGTCCAAAGAAGCAGGTTATCACCGTTCAAATAGAGGCGAAGCGACTTTATGCCACACTTCTGTATCTTCTTTCCTTTAAAGAGATAGGCAACCTCTGCATTCTTCAAACGCACGTATGAGCCGTCATAAAGGTAACGTGTGCCATTCTCCTTGATAGGATTGCTCCAACGGGGCATGGGCACCGCACCACCATTCTCTTTACTCCACACATTGTCTTCTACGTAAGCCACATTGCTTTGAGTGTGGAAAGTGGGAAAAGTCAACCTCACGTGTCACATTACTAACGCCATAGAACTGTACTGATGCGCTGAAACCTTTCCATTCGAAACCCACGGTAGCACTATAAGTGTTCTGCGGAACGCCACTATACTGATAAGGGGAGCCTGGTCATCATCATTTATAATACCATCAGCATTAAAGTCAATGATGTTGTACTCACCAGGCAATTTATTACCATTGTAGGATTCGCGCTCAGTACTGCCCAAAATCTCGTCCCAAGTAGTGTGTAGATACCATTGTTAATGTAGCTGTTGGTCTGCCCAATAGCATGACCGGCGGCTTTACGGTGAGCGTCACGCAACACTGGGTCATCGCGGAAGATTACCTCATTCACAGCATGTGTATAGTTGGTGTTAGCCCACAAGCGCATCTTATTGGCAAACATATAGTTAAGGCGGAGTTCCAACTCATATCCATGACTTTTGGTACTTCCTAAATTAGCAGTAGGAGCTGTAGCACCAAAGAAAGAGGGAATAGAACGACTACCTCCACTCACTAATATATCCTTACGTTTATCACTAAAGATATCCACAGAACCGGCTATCAGGCCTTTGAAGAACGAATAATCAATACCGACATTACGTTTTTCCACCGTCTCCCAAGAGATATTCTCATTACCTAATGATGTGATACGATAATATGAATAAGGAGTAGCAGTAGGTATAAGTCCCAGGTATGTGTTACTATTCTGATAGCCCCAAGAATCTTGATAAAGCCAACGTCCACCTACGTTATCATCACCAATGCGTCCCCACGATCCACGCAGCTTCAACATATCGAGAAACTTGAGTCCCTTCATAAACTTCTCTTCACTAATCATCCAACCCAACGAGAATGAAGGGAAAAAAGCAAAACGATTGTTGGGACCAAACTTCTCAGAACCGTTATAAGCACCGTTCACCTCGGCAAAGTAACGTTGAGCATAATTATAAGTAGCACGGAAAGCCCAGTCTTCACGGAAATGATAGAATTCATTACCCTTGGCATATTTTTTCACGGCTAAAAAGTGCCATCGCACCTACATCATGTTTACCAAACTGACGACCATAGTTAAGCTGTAACTGATAGTAGAGTTTACGGTAAGTGGACTTAGGATCTACATTACCAGCTTTATTTACCCAGTCGATACCATCCGAGAAGTCAAGTTGTGTACCTCCATCCACCTCATTCTTATAATAAATAACTCCGCTTACGGGATCTACCCACATATTTTGTGGTCCTTCAGTATCCTCAATACCGCGTTTTTCCTCAACAAATGTGTTATCAAAAAGAAACAGTTCCCCTTACGCTCAATCCTTTGGTTATCATATCGAGACTCTGGTTAAGGGTGAAGTCTGTGTTAATCTGTGTGTTGGTCTTCTTTTCGATACCTGAAGTAGCCAAGGTGGCAAACCGAATTAGGCACATCGTAAGAAGAAGGTTTATAGTAACCCAGCACACCATTACTGTAAATGGGACGCATGGCATCAGGGCGGTGCGGTAGGCTGACTTCCAATAACTATTATCACTATCAGATGCACCATAGGGAAGCTGTCGCACACCATTCGAGCCAAAAAAAGGTTTACAGAAAGTGTAGTGGTTTTAGTAAGCGAAAAATCAAGGTTACTACGCGCATTGATACGATTGTAACCATAACCTGAAGTATAACCACGATTATTCTCAAACTCACGGAACATATCACCCTCACTAGTAAAATCGACGGCAGCGAAATATTTCACCCACTTTGTACCACCCGACACATTCACACTTGCCTTGTAGCTCATGGCATAATCCTTTGAAGAGCACATCAGCCCAATCTACATTAGGATATCGATCCCATTCCGTAGCATTAGCCGGATGACGATATTTATCAATAATACCCATAGGCTTATAGTCACCCCATAATTCGGGGAAAGCCCCAATTCACGTTCCAGTGTACGATTCTTAATAATAAAAAGTATCATAAGCATCATACTTTTTCAGGCAATTTTGACACCGTCTTCATAGTAGCATTCGCTTTTATCTGAATATTAGCCTTGCCCTCCTTACCGCGTTTCGTAGTAATGAGAATTACCCCATTGGCACCCTTCACTCCATACACAGCTGTAGCTGACGCGTCTTTCAACACAGAGATAGACTCTACAGACGAAATGTCAACAGTGTTCATGGGACGCTCCACACCATCTACAAGCACCAAAGGATCGCTATTATTCCATGAACTTTGCGCACGGATAATAATTTTAGGGTCTTCAGCACCAGGCATACCGGTAGAGGTATAGGTGATAACACCTGGCAAGTTACCTGTAAGAGCTTGTCCAAGACTGGTCACACCACCAGCACGTTCCAGAGTTTTCGAGTTAGTTTGTGTGATAGACCCCACCAGACTCTTCTTTTTCTGCTGGCCATAACCTACCACAACAACCTCTTCCAAAGCCTGTGAATCGTCTTCGAGTATCACTTTTAATCTTATCTACCTTGTCTGTTATCCGTATTACTTTTTCGCGCATACCGATAAACGAAACTACAAGAGCTTTGGTTTCTTGAGGAAGTGAAAGACGGAAATTACCATCGATATCTGTAATTGCACCTATTGAATGATTGTTTTTGTACTACTACATTTGCACCGACAATGGGCTCACCGTTCGTATCCGTAACCACACCTGTGATGGTTTTCTTGCCTTGAGCCATAACCACTGCCGAGAATATCAGCAATAGCATAAGCAAGAATGGAATCTTTCTGAATTTGAATTTGTTATTTCTCATGTACTTCATTAGATTTGTTAAACTAGTATTACCACACCTTGCCGACCAAATACCATTTCATGCACTATAATAATGCTTTGTGCATTTGTTATTATCTTTTCAATTAAGAATATCAATAAAAACAAATAATGGGTAACCTTAGCTTTCTTTTTTATATTTCTCATCATTATTAAATTAAGACTAATTGATTAGTTTATCTTTCTCATTTTTCCGACGAAAAACAACTACCCCTCAGCTATCATTGAAAATAAATACATGTTTCATAATGTACATTTTTTAAGGTTAATAAATAATCCAACACATTTATCCTATAATATCCTTATAGCAATGCAAAGTTACGTATGCTAGTATTTTTTATACCTTTTTTAGATACATATGATTTAAGAAAAGTATTATTATATATTAATTTTTGATACATTTAATGATAATATTGCAACCCCTTCTATTATTTTCATTTCAACAGAAAGAGTATAATCACTTATAATTAGATCAATAGGTATACCCACCATATTAGAATATGATGCAATAACAAAACCTGAAAATCATATTTAAACAGCACAAAGTTGCACTAGCATCACAAATAAACACCCTTTCATTGTATTATATGAGCTAATTCTTCATCAGAAGAATCTGAATATGCACTCATAAATTCTTTTTAGGTGTCATCTTAAAATATTCATGAAAAGAGTTTGTAAAATAAGAATGCGACTTAAATCCAACTTTATAGGCAACCTCAGATATATTCACCTCATGCTTTGCTAATAAATAAGCAGCTTGTTTCAAACGAATTGATTTTATCAGATTGACCGGAGAGATATTCATACATTCTTTTTTCAGCTTTCTGTTCAAATGCACTCTACTAAGGCCAATATCTCTGCTCAACTCATACACCGTATATTCCGAATTCTCTATATTCTTTTTTATCGCATCCACTACACGCAAAACAAGTTTATCATTATAAGAATCCAAAGTTGTCTCTTCATATTTACACTCTGCGTCCATCTGCAGCCTATTCTTTATAATTTCACGAGTTGATATGGCCTGTGTAATACTCCCCTTCAAAACCTCCAGTGAAACAGGCTTTGTCAGAAATCTATCGGCCCCACTTATTCATACACATAGCCATACTTTCCTCATCAGTCAATGAAGTCAGAACGATGACTGGCACACAACTGGTTTTTTACATTAGATTTAACCTTCTTACAAAGCTCTATTCCACCAATTTGTGGCATAATTAAATCAGTAATGATTGCGTCCGGAACGTTTCCAAAGATATCTTGTAAGGCCTCTTTTCCATTACTAAAGATTCTTATATTATAAATTCTGGAAAGTTCCATCGAAAGATAATGAAGCAAATCATTATTATTATCAACAATAACAACATTTTTTTATTAGTAACCACCGAACGCTCTTCGTTATCTTTCAATTGTATATTAATAAATTCAGAGACATTGTCTATCTTTTCTATCTTTGAACGGTGTATCGAATATAAATCCTCCACTGTATCAACAACTTCCATTTCATTTTTTACTTAAATGAACATTACCTAATGGAATATCTACAATAAAAGCAACCCCCTTATCGTCAACATTACAAGCTTTAATAAGTCCATGATGCAATTCGGTTATTACTTTTAGCCAAATGCAATCCAATTCCCGACCCTTCCTGCTCATGATGCTCATCAACACGGACAAAACGCTGAAAAATACGTTCCAAATTTTCCTCGTTGATCGTTTGACCCGTATTATAAATCTTAATTTCTACATATTTTTTTGATAATGGAAGGTAATCCTATTCTTTCTTTTTTCTTTTTTTTTAGTCTCAACGCAAACATCAATAGAGCCATATTCAGGGAGTAAACTTAAAAGCATTAGATAACAAGTTAAATATAACCTTATCAAAATTGGCCACATCAATCCATGTCTTTAAATCATTATAAGAAGAGTGAAATGCAAAATTTATATGTTTTTGAGTAGCTAGTCCTTCAAAAGACTTCATTATATCTTGCAGAAAAATAATTAAGTCTATTTCATTGAATTTCAAGCTTAATTGTCCATTATCTATTTTTCTCATATCCATGATCTGATTTACTAAACGTAAAATACGTTGTAAATTTCGATACATCAAATTATAGATTTCTTTCTGTTGAGGACGTTGCTCTTTCTCTCTAAACTTATTAAGAGGCGTCATCACTAAAGTTAGGGGAGTACGAATTTCATGTGACAGATTAGTAAACATGCGTAACTTAGCCTCTTTTATTTGCAGTTCTACTAGTTCTGCCTGACGTTTCCGTCTACGCAACCAATACGAATGCAAATATTTAGTAACTAAAGCCAATAAAAATGTGAATAAATGATATACGCCCACCAAGAGCGATACCAAGGGGGCAAGACTCTTATTTTTATTGATTTGACTGCAGCCTTATCAAAATCACTACCCTCAATATAAGCCTTTAACTTAAACACATATTCTCCCGGAGGTAATTTACGATAAATGGCCGAACGATAAGCAGAAGGCATATATTGCCATGACTCTTCATAACCTTCCATCTTATATGCATAAACAATTTTATTGGGAGAAGCAAACTCTACAACTGAAAAATCCAAAGAAAATATAACATCGCTATAATTTAAAATAATACGAGTCGCCTGATCAATAGGAGCATCCAAAATTGATGATTCTGAATTAAATTTAATAGTTTCGTTCAAAACTGTCAATCGCGTAAAGAAAAGGTTCTAGAACCGGCGATTCATAACTATTTACCCTTCTCGGATTAAACACTGTGAATCCGTTATTTCCTCCAAAATACAAATCTCCATTTTATCAACAAAAGTTGCACCGAAACGGAATTCATTACTTTGCAATCCATCTTGAGAATAGTAGTTCTTAAATAATCCTGTAGAAGGAGTCAAACAAGATAGCCCATTCAATGTTCCTATCCAAACATCTCCTGCAGGAGTCTTCTGTAATGTTTCTATGACATCACATGGAAGTCCATCACTTCTTGTATAACGTTTTCCCTGCCCATTCTTTACATCATACCTGATTAATCCTCTATTAGTTCCTACCCACAAAGTATCCCCTCGTTGGCAACAAGCATTAATTTGAGTCTTCAGTTCCCTTTTGGGCATATTAATTTCCTGCATTTTTTAATAGCATTGTCATAATAGTAAAGACCATAAGCTGTTCCCATCCACAGATCTCCGACACCATTCAGATATAAAGTAAACGTCCAAAACGGAGTATCCTCTTCCGTAATAGAAATTATTTCATTTGTTGAAAGAGAAATGGCTTTTACTCCATTACCCAAAGAGCCAACATAAAGAATATCCTGCAATTTATCATAGGCTAAACAACTTAACTTCATATCATGTAACTTCGAATATGGGACTATCTGCTTTTTGTCCGGCAGCAAGAGTATATAATCCACCCAAATAAGTAGCAATCCAGATGGTCCCCTTTTATCTTCAACCATAGCCATAATTGAATTATTAGTCAGTTGGCTGTTATGTTTTGAGAAGTTCAAAAATTTTATTTGTTTCCAGAGATCAAGTATAATCCTCCCCCATCTGATCCCACCCATAATTCCCCATTTTGCGAGCGTAGTATAGAAGTCACACAAACACCACCATTTGCAGAGTCATTATTAGCATACAAGTTAACAGGACGGAATCCATAAGTAGACTTAGGAATCATAAAAAGTCCTCTCATATAAAGCCCAAGCCATAGATTTCCCTGTTTATCGTTCAATAATGCATGGATTTTACTGCTCTTCAACTGACCAAAAGGTGAAATTTCACCCAATGTCCATGTCGGACTATATATTTCTTCTTCTAAAGGGTTAAAAAACAATACACCTTCCCCTCACTTCCAACCAGCATCAAAGAAGAGTCCGCTATTGCATTCCTTCCTACTGTCAGAGATTGAGCCAAAGTTCGAGAGCTTTTTTCCCTTTCGCCCTACGTATTTTTTCCATACTGCTTGTCATATATCAATATGCCATGATTTTAAAAAGTACCAATGATCAGATTACCAGAAAATTCATCCTCACAATACGAAGTTACTACTATAGATGAAGCAAATGGTTTCATCTCATCACTCCATATATCCCTTATAACTTTTAATGACGGTGCGTCTAAAAGGACAATCCCTCCCCTTTCTAAAAACACCCACATCTTTTGGGATGAATCAAAATAAATCCCTCTCAAATATTTGGTTGGCAGTAATTCATTAAAAATATTGATGTATGGCCCCTTCTTCTTGCATCGTTTTTGACATTCAAAGCATAAATTCCACGTCCCGAAGTACTAATCCACAATTTATCCTCATCTTTAGCGAAAGCAATGCCACTAATGCTTAAAGAAGAAGCTTGAACGGCATCAAAAGATTCAAATTTGATTTTACGAAAATCAAAATTCCCCGAATCATACCATTGAGATTAGTAGTAGTGGCCACCCATATTTTACCTTGATTATCTTCTATCACTGATACTACTTTATTCCCAGCTAGAGACAAAGAATCATTATCATCATATAAAATGTATCAAACTGTACTCCATCAAAACGAGACAATCCATACGATGTAGAAATCCAGATATATCCTTTACTGTCTTGCATTAAAAAGATTCAATCTGGCTGGCTACAAGATAGTCCCTCTGAAGAAGTAAACAATTGAGGAGATTGTGCCACAAGTGGAACATGGCACATCAGTAACAACATTATTGATACAAGTGTATTTTTCATATTATATACTATTAAGATATGCAGCAGCAAAGTAAAAGGTTTTTAATTTCAATTCATGATACATACATGATACATATTTTATAATATTTGAAACATCCACTACTATGCTATCAGAAACACATCATTCCTAAAAGGCTTATATGAAAAAAAATAATTGATAGATTATATAACAAAAAATAAAAATGAACGTTTCAATACATAAACGACACGTATCAAAAAACAAGTTATAAATAATAAAATACATCCATATTTGCAATAGAAATAACGACACTCTTTTTATTATATGATTCAATCATGGGAAATGCATTTTTTAGACAGAAGAACCTTTTTAAAAAACATCGGCATCATGGGAGGAGGATTACTATTAGCCTCCAGTCCCTGGTTATCAACTTTTTGCAGAAGTTGACCACACAATAAACTACAAGGTCCGGTTAGGAATTATAGGTCCCGGATCACGGGGATGTTTCCTTTAAATTTTATACAGAAAAAATCCTAAAGTCGAAATTGTCGGAATTTGTGATATTTATCAAAAAGTCAATTGATAATGCCTTAAAAGATTGCGCCTAAAGCTAAAGTTTACAAAGACTACAGAGCGCTATTAGATAGTAAATGAAATTGATGCTGTCATCATTACCACCCCCCTATTTCTGCACAAAAGAAATGGCCATTGCAGCGATGGATGCCGGTAAACACGTATTCTGTGAAAAAGCGTTAGCCATGAATGTCAAAGACTGCTGGCAAATGTACATGAAGCATAAGGCAACCGGAAAAATATTTTTCACCGGGCAACAACGCTTATTCGATCCCCGTTATATCAAAGTCATGGAGATGATTCATACAGGTGTCTTTGGAAATATAGAAGGAATACATACTTTTTGGTATAGAAACGGCGATTGGCGCAGAAATGTGCCTTCTCCCGAATTAGAGCGCCTCATTAATTGGCGCCTTTATAAAAATATTCATGCGGGTTGATGACAGAACTAGGCTGCCATCAATTGCAAATAGGTAGCTGGCTATGCGTGCCATCCCCAATAAAGTGATGGGACATGGTGCGATCACGCATTGGAAGGATGGACGTGACGTTGACGATAATATCAGTTGTATATATATATTTGATAATGGAGTAAAACTAACTTTCGACTCTGTCATTTCAATCAATTTTATGGATTAGAAGAACAAATTCTGGGAAATCTGGGTACGGTAGAGCCTGAAAAAAGGAAAATTTTATTTCGAAAAAACGCCACCTGCACCCGGCTTCTTGCAATTATTAAACCAAATAGAGAATCAATTATTTGATGCTATTCCTTTTGCCGGTTCCAGCTGGGAACCCGAAACCATGAAAAAATAATAAGGAGAATATATATTAGGTGAACGCCCCCGCACGGATGGAACCTCACTGTTACTCGACGCATATATTGAAGCTGTTATCATAGGGAAAACAGCCACAAAAACATCGCAGAAGAAGGATATTACGCGAGTGCTCTAACTCTTTTTAGGATATCAAGCCATAGAAGAAGAGAGAATTATCACTTTTCCTGACGAATTCAAACTTGATTATTTAAACCACAAAAAATACTCAGATATGAAAGATACCATAATCACATCCAAAAGGAAAAACAGTTAGAGCTAAAAACTTTTTAGCTTGCTTTTATTATTATGAATTTGATTAATATATATTCAATATATACATTCAATACTTCCTGGACAGAAGTTATAATGTCTTTAGGCTATGTGACAATAGGTTCTTTCGCGCTCTATATTATATGGACAATCCTACGATTGTTTTTATTCGATCAAAACATATCCTTGAAACTTTTTAAAAAAATTCAAGGATATGCAATAAAAGCTTCAGACTCGAAATAGTTTTATTAATATAATATTAATCCATTTCAAAACATTATTTGCACATGAAAAACGTTATTCTTTATTTAACATTTATAGGAATTGCAATAACTCCTATTAAAACTTTTAGCTCAAGACAATACATTAACCAACCAAGAGAAAAAGGAAGGTTGGAAATTATTGTGGGACGGAAAGACAACAAATGGCTGGAGAGGTGCCAGAATCTCCACTTTCCCCGACAAAGGGATGGAAAATTATCGGCAATGATTTAGTAGTCGAAAAAAGTAAAGGAGAAGAATCAGGCAACGGAGGTGACATTGTTACAATCAAAAACCTACAAAAGTTTTGAATTAGTAGCCGATTTCAAAATCACGGAAGGAGCCAATAGTGGAATTAAATATTTTGTTGACCCGGACTTGAATAAAGGAAAAGGTTCTGCCATTGGTTGCGAGTTCCAGATTCTGGATGATGAAAAGCATCCTGACGCAAAAGCCGGAAGAAAAAGGAAATCGCACGGTCGGTTCACTATATGATCTCATACCTGCCGGCTCAAATAAATTATTCAAAAAAAATGAGTTCAACACGGCCCGCATCATTGTTAAAGGTAATCACGTAGAACATTGGTTGAACGGAATTAAAGTCGTAGAATACGAACGTAACAACCAAATGTGGAAAGCTTTAGTAGCCGGTAGCAAATATGCAGACTGGCCCAATTTCGGAGAAGGAAAAGAAGGGCATATCCTGCTTCAAGACCATGGTGACGAGGTTCATTTCAAAAAATATATAAAAATTAAAGAATTGATTAACCGACAGGCCAAATAGATGCAAAACATTTTCAAGCAACTTCATGGAGAAAAAGGGGTACTCTACTCATGGTATGAAGCAATGCATACCCGTATTGATCTTATTATATGCAATAAGACGAAAGAGGAAAGTATCCTCATTACCCAACTGATAGAAAAGGAAATACAAAGGATAGAAAAGGTTAGTAATAGATTCGATGAAACAAGCGAGCTATTCAAGCTCAATCAAACCGCACATATAAAGCCGGTTTCCGTAAGTGATGAACTTTATTCCATATTATCAGATTGCTGCGATCTACATGTTCAAACCTGCCAATGTTTTGACATCACTATCCAATCAGTTCCCCAATTAACAAACAGGATGGGAAAGCTTATTATGGACGACATTCAAAAGACCGTTTATTTTACACGAAAAGGAATTAGTCTCGATTTATGTGGATATATAAAGGGATATGCGCTAGATTGCATACGGAAAATACTAGAAACAAACCATATATCCGATGCGCTGATTAATCTAGGTAACAGTTCCATATTGGCTATAGGCAATCAGCCTCTAGGACAAGGATGGAAAATTGAACTGGGTTCTCCAAATTTCAACGCCACTATTGATAAAAGCATTATACTCAAAAACGAGATTTTAACAACTTCAGGTAACAAACGGGCAAAACAAAAACATATTAAACATCCCATTACTAATCAATGGATCACAGGAATTCGAGAAGTTTCTGTTGTCACTTCGACAGGAAAAGAAGGTGAAGCTTTATCTACAGCATTATTTGTAGCAACTGAGCAGGAGCGTTTAAAGATATTGGTAAACTTTTCTTTTCCTTATTTCATAGTTAAATAATAATATCAAAAGAAAAAATGAAAAAAGAAGAACTTTCCAGACGAGATTTCATAAAAAAGGTAATGACACTTTCAGCTGCAGCAGCGCTCCCTTCTTGTCTAATCGGAAAAAATATAGATGACAGCCTCAATGCATTGAAAGCGATATCCCCCAATGAGAAAATCAATTTAGCTTGCTGTGGTATTGGAAACCGGGGTGGAAGCATCATTAACGATCTATATAATACCGGAATGGTAAATATTGTGGCTCTTTGTGATACAGAAATAGGTGCTGCACACACATTGGGTATCTTAAAACAGATTCCCCCAAAGTCCCCCCGCTTTCAAGATTTCCGGAAAATGTTCGATAAAATGAGCAATCAAATTGATGCCGTCTGCATTGGAGTACCAGACCATACCCATTTCCCAATAACAATGCTGGCAATGAGCCTTGGCAAACATGTATATGTTGAAAAACCTTTGGCACGTACATTCATAGAATGTGAACTTATGATGCAGGCTGCAAAAAAATACGGTGTGGTTACCCAAATGGGGAATCAAGGGCATTCAGAAGCCAATTATTTCCAGTTCAAAGCATGGAAAGAAGCCGGCATCATAAAGGACGTGACGGCAATCACCGCGCATATGAATTCTGCACGTCGTTGGCATGGATGGGATGTGAACATGAAAGATTTTCCTCGTGCAGAGACGGTTCCTGCCACCCTTGATTGGGACTGTTGGCAAGGAGCACGCCCTCAACGCTCTTACAATCACGACTTCATTAACGGGCAATGGCGCTGTTGGTATGAATATGGCATGGGAGCTTTAGGCGACTGGGGCGCTCATATTATTGATACTGCTCATGAATTCTTGGAGTTAGGACTACCTTACGAAGTAAATCCGGTCAAACTATCCGGACACAATTCTTTCTTTTTTCCTATGTCATCAACTATCTGTTTCCGGTTTCCGAAGCGTAAAAATATGCCCGCATTAGACATAACCTGGTATGACGGCATTGATAACCAACCAGAGCTACCGGAAGGCTACGGAGTATCCGAGTATAATGCTGACATTCCGTTGGTAGGGAATCAAAAAATTGCAGGCAAGTAAAGCTCAATCCGGGGCAAAATTATTTATAGCAAAGAATTTACTTTCAAAGGCGGATCGCACGGCAGTACGCTATCTATTATCGGTGATAAAGAAAAAAACATCAAGTATCCGGAAGTTCCAGCCAGCCCGTCCAATCACTTTGAAAATTTCATCCGTGCCTGCAAAGGAGAAGAAAAGACACGTTCACCCTTCGAAGTGTCCGGACCATTAAGCCAAGTATTCTGTCTGGGGAGTATTAGCTCAACGATTGAATACTCCATTAAAGTTTGATCGTGAACTTAAAATTATTACTAACAATAAATTAGCAAATGAGCTATTAACCGGTGAGCCTCCACGTAAAGGTTGGGAAGAATTTTACAAACTATAAATCCAAAAAATATAAGGAATCAACAGCAAAGTGATAGACCAAGTATTTATGAGATTAAAATTTGCAGTAAACAAATGGGCTAACTCTAGAAGACAAGGGTTAGCCTTCTGCATAATATTGAAAGCCTCCTATTACTTTCGCATAATTTTACTACATTGAATTCATCTTTCAATCTATGTTCTGTCCCGATTCTGCAAAAATAACAGTTTCCTAACATTTCCTTCCCTTTCTATGTTTCCATTTCTATCACTATTGTTAGATCCACATATATAGTTTTTTATTCATACGACTACATTCCATCTATCTTACCTAGTATTTCCAATGCCCTCTCAATAATACATTGTTCTTTTTTTCTCAAGAAAATGTATCAATACTTGTTAAGTTGTTCTTAGGTAACCTACTTTGTTTAGTCTCCCAATCTCCTCTTTAATCAGAATCCTTAATATCTTTCATTTTCTCCACACATCAATAAAATCTATCACATAAGCAAACAATCATAGTTATTTATACACTATTTTTCACTTTTTACTCCCGCTACAGTAAACTCTCTCCTAGCAATTCATTCAACAAAATACTCAAAGACCAATAAATCTATCTAGATTATCATAAAAACATGACTGTAGCAAATTTTCCAATTATAAAAAAATCGGAAAATATCTATTCCTTTTTTATACAGTTTCCCAATCATTTTTTTGAAGATAATATATCTTTAAAGAGTGTAGCTATCTACTTGATTTCAAAGATTATTTTTATTTAGCCATTCATTCAAGCAAATGACTGGAATTACTCCACAAGAACATCACAATTCCTATCAATAATTTAACTTCATTTCAAAAATATGATTATAAAGCCATTTGAAACATTGTTAACCTCATCTACAAAAAAACTAAAAATTATAATATGCAAACAGCCAGTCCCTATAATAAAAATAAATCAAAAACGTCTTGTCTCCACGTTCCAGCTTATGTTTTCTAGGAATTTTTTCTTTGTGACTTCGTCAGAGAAAATTCCCTAGAAAAAAACGTTCCAACCACATTTTTGATTTAATTAAAAGATTATAGGGACTAACTACGACCGACGTGACGCATAGATCACATTCCACTATCCCCTCTTTTTTATCAAAATCTTTTTTTATATTACAAGAAAATGCAGTTTCCATAATAAATACGTGAACTAGAAAAGAATGGTCCTCAATGAAGACAGGGACTTCAACTCCCTCTGTTCTGCATAAATTTTCTCGATATCATTTAGACTTATATATTTACTTCTTTTACCTCATTTCGACAGTCTCTATTTCCTTATTATTCATTCCTCTTCTTTCATGCCATTTCTCATACACTATCACTTCATACCTGTCTTTGTCGATGACATCTGATGACGCCTAATGACATCTAAAGACACCATTTTGTAAATCAATATATTATCCCATTTTAGCTTTTACATTTGAAGTGTCAAAACAATCTATTAACTCCAAAGTGATGATTTATGGCACAGAAAAAAGACATGGAAGAGAAACCTAAAAGAGCAAGGAAGCCCAAAGTCAAAAAGCAATGCGCTTCCAGTGGAACAAATCAATGAACTGATGTTTATCCACAACAAAAATGATCCGCAAACCGGTGTTCAAGCCGTCAGCGGAATTGACGAAAAAAAAAAAGGAAAAGTGCAAACAGTCCCTGCCGATGAAAGGAACGAAAACTCTTTTCTATAATTCGAAAAGAACTCCAGTATCCTCGAAAACTTTATCAAGAATTTCTGGAGCCAACTCAAGGAACCGACACATTTCCGGCTCATACGCATGACCATTCATGATTACAAGCAGAACAAGCAGGCAATCAAGGATCTGTCACAAGGCAAAGAAACGGATACCGTGAAGGAATTCCTCAAGCGCTACGAAATCCGTCCGAGAGAAAACAGGGAACAAAGTAAGAACGAAAAAGAAAAAAGAGACTATGGCAAAAAACAAAACCCACAGGAAAAAGCACAGCAACCGGTACAAACGTCGCAGACGCAGGAGCAGCAGGCTCCACGCTACCGTTACAATGAAAACATGGTGAACTGGGAGGCACTGGAAAAGATCGGTGTCTCGAAAGCCTCACTCGAACAGCAGGGACTGTTGGATTCCATGCTGAAAGGATACAAGACAAACAAGCTGGTTCCGCTCACACTGACCCTGACAAGCGCTAAAGTCAAGCTGGACGCGCGTCTTTCGTTCATAGCCATGCCGGACGGACAAATCGGTCTGGGGATTCACGGTATCCGCAAGGAGCCGGAACTGGAAAGACCATACTTCGGACACATTTTTACAGAAGAGGACAAGAAGAATCTCCGGGAGACGGGAAACATGGGACGGGTAGCGGAACTGAACCTGAACGGGGGAGCCTATACGCCCTGTCTCATCTCCATCGACAAGAATACCAATGAACTGGTGGCCGTACGGCAGGAGAATGTGTATATTCCAAGCGAGGTAAAAGGTATCAAACTGACAGCCGACGAGATTAATGCGCTCAAGGAAGGGAAGCCGGTATATGTGGACGGCATGACTTCAAAGAATGGAAAGCCGTTCGACGCGACGCTGCAATACAGTGCGGAACGCAGGGGACTGGAATTTATCTACCCGGAAAGTCAGGGATTCAACCAGCAGAGCCTGGGGAGGCGTACAACTTTCCCCAAGCCAGATCAAAATGCTCAGCGAAGGGCATACCATTCTTGTGGAAGACATGAAACGTACCGACGGGGCACTGTTCTCCTCTTTTGTCACTTTGGACAAAGTAACCGGACGACCGCAATACACACGACACAATCCGGAAAACGGAGAAATATATATCCCGAAAGAGATCTGCAACGTACAACTGACTCCTGAAGACAAGGAGGCCCTGCGCAAAGGACAACCCGTATTCCTGGAAAACATGATCAACCGCAAGGGGGAAGAGTTCTCCTCCTTCGTTAAGCTGGACATGAATACCGGCAGGCCCCAATACTCCCGCACACCGGACGGATTCAGCGAACGTCAGGCACCGATTGTTCCGGCAGAAGTATACGGGCATGTGTTCACCGCACAGGAACGGGCCAACCTGCAGGACGGAAAAGCCATACTTGTATCGGATCTGAAAAGCGCGAACAACAAGACATTCAGTTCCTATATCTGAAAGTGAACGCAAATTCCGGACAACTGCAATACTTTCAGGAGAACCCGGACATACGTCGCAATACAACCCGGCGTGCCGCACAAACGGACGACATGCAAAACCGGCAGCAGGAACAGAAGAAAGCCAGCAGACAAGCCGTATAACAGGAAGTTAAGAAAAATAAATCATTAACCATTCATTCGAAAAAGAGATGAAGCAGAACACAAATCAGATATTCAAGGCGGAAGACCTTGACTGGAAAGAACTGGAAACAGCAGGGATACACAAAGAGAAACTGGAAAGCAACGGGAACATGGAACTGCTCCTGCAAGGTGAAGCAACGGAAGTCATGCCATTAAAAATCTGCACTCCCATACTCCATATAACAATGGACGCCACCCTCAAGCTCACGGCAGGAACGGACGGAAAGCCGGTAATGGAGATTTACGGCCTTAGTCCCGAAGCGGAAGAAGCGACCGGCGAATAATCCCCCTGCCCGGAACAAGAGAAAACAAAGATGTATAAACCGTTACCCCGTACCGTCTTTACCATAACGGTACGGGGAACAAAAAAAAGAAAAGATCATGATTGCAATATTGACGGACAAGCCCAATGTGGGAAAAGAGATAGCAAGAATTCTGGGCGCACAGACCAGGGAAAACGGATATATGACCGGAAACGGATACATGGTGACATGGACTTTCGGAAACATGCTGTCACTGGCCATGCCAAAAGATTATGGAATAGAACGCCCGGAACGGGAAAGCCTTTCCTCTGAATCCCGCCCCTTCAAACTAATGGTAAAGCATGTCAAGACCGATACGGGGTGGGTACCCGACATCAATGCGGTACTTCAACTGAAAGTGATTGAGAAAGTATTTGCAGCCTGCGATACGATCATCGCGGCCACCGACGCCTCCCGTGAAGGGGAAATGGTATTCAGATACCTGTACCAATATCTGGACTGTCACAAGCCGTACCGCCGCTTATGGATTTCCTCACTCACGGATGAAGCCGTACTGGAGGGCATGGCGAATCTCAAAGCAGGAAGCCTGTTTAACCAGATGTTCCTCGCCGCAGACAGCCGTAACAAGGCGGACTGGCTGTTGGGACTGAATGCCAGCTACGCCATCTGCCAGACTACCGGAACGGGGAACAATTCCCTCGGACGGGTACAGACACCCGTACTGGCAGCCATCAGCAGCCGCTACCGCGAGCGTGAAAACCATATCGCGACAGATACTTTTCCTGTCTTTGTCAGCTTATACAAGGACAATATCCTGTTCAAGATGCGCTGCACGGAAGAACTTACAGACCGTGAAGCGGCAACACGATTTTACGGTGACTGCAAGGCTGCCGGACAGGCACGTATTACCGCCGTCAGCAGACAAGTAAAAAGAAATAGAGCCTCCCGCACTCTATAACCTGACCGAACTCCAGAAGGATGCCTGCCGGCATTACGGGATGACCGCCGGAAAATCATTGGAAATTGTACAGAGGCTTTACGAGAAGAAAAACGATTTCCTATCCGCGTACTTCCAGCCGTTTCCTTTCCGGGATGTTTACGACAGGCTGCCTTCCACCATGGAAAAGATTCTCAACCGGAAAGAATTCCGGCCGTATGTCAGGACAATGGGAATCAATATTTTCGATCTGCCGGACAGGGTTGTCGACGAGGAGCGGGTAGCGGAGCACCATGCCATCATCATCACCAATATGTATCCCGAAGCACTGGAAAGGGAGGAAATGCAGCTTTACCTGATGATTATCGGGCGGATGCTGGAAGCCTTCATGCCCGCATGCAAAGTGGAATACACCACAGTGGATGCCATATGCGCCGCCCGCAACTTCAGATGCCATACCTACCGTATCATCGAAAAGGGATGGTTCGGGATCTTTGAAAGGGAGGATGAGATTGCCGGACAGCAGTACCACCCCATCTCCATTCCGGAACTAAAGAACGGAGAAACGGTCACCGTGACGGGCTGTAATCTGATACATAAGAAAGACCTGCCCGTGTCCGCATATACCGATGCCGGACTGATCGAATACATGGACACTGCCGGGCTGGGAACCGTCGCCACCCGCACCGGCATACTGCAAACCCTGATTGACCGTAAATATGTGCGCTACTCCGGGGGATATATCATTCCCACCCGAAAAGGACTTTACATATATGAAACGGTACGGGGAATGAAAATAGCGGATCCCGCACTTACATCGGGATGGGAAACGCAACTGGCAGGGGATGGAACAGGGAAAACTTACACAGGAAGAATTCCTCGAAGGGGCGTTGAAGCTGGCAGGCGAGGTAACGGAAGAAATCTTCCGGAAATATCAGAAATAGGAAGTCATTATATACGGAGTGGAAAATGCAGGCTGAACAGGTCTGCATTTTTTATTTATACAAAACTGTTTTGCCGTTTTTAAACGGCAAAGGTATCGGATTCCCCTTATTTGTCTCAAGGCGACCCTGCGGGCTGGTCGGCTAAAAGAAAATCATCCTCGCTACGCTCCGGGTATTTTCTTTTGCCGAGCCTTGATCCAAAAGGAAATCAAGGAAACGGAGCCTATAAAACCGGGAAAACAAGTTCCCGGGGACCATTATCCACTCATAAAATTAAAGAATATGAAACTACAACTCATCGCAGGCATATGCAGGTCAACGGTCACACTCGTGATGAAGGCAGGAGTAATCCTGCTATGTCTCAAAGGCCTAATACCGTTCCACGCCATCCTGTTCCTGCTAATGGCGGGAGGAATCATACGGTTCATGGCAAGGATTATCTCATTTCCGGCAACAGTTCTCGCCATTCTGATCCTTATCGGAATGTTATTATAAACCCTTAAACTACAAATGAAATGGAAACAAGAAAATTCACCCCGTCAGCTCCGGTCGCACCTGCACTGTGGCCGACAACGCGCAGCATCAGGCCTGCAAAGAGAAGATTTCCCCAATACGGTCGATGAGCCCAGAAACATCGGGTATTATCTCGCCGCTGCTTGACATCACGAAGCGACCGGACAGAGACGAAATTCTGAAGGCATATCTCAAGGAAACCTATGTATAACAATAAAAAACAACCATTATGTTTTTCAATCAATTTATCAGATGATGTCGGCAGGCACAGACCTGAACATCAACATCAGGAGAACGGACGGAAAAACTCTCCGTAGCGGTAATGCCCAGGCGCACAACACTCAAGGATGAAACCGGACAGGCCATCGTGCCGCTCATACTCAACGGCACACCTGTGGAACTGGACGGACAATTCCTGCAGGCCGTCACCTCACCCCTGCAGAGGGTACAGGAAGTGCTGGTCAATCTTGAAACCTTCGAGAAACAGGCACAGCAGGCGGCATCACAAGGCAAGGCCGCCAGGAGTGCGAGCAGCAAGGGAGACAAAAGAGACACGTGAGAAACAGGAAAAAATGGAAAAACTCCTCAAACGTGCGGAAGAAGCCTACACGGCAGGAAGGTACTCGGAAGCGACGACCTGCTTCAGGCAGGCCAAGGTACTCGCGGACGCGGACAGGCAGAAACAGATAGAGGCAAGAATACTGGAAGTGCAGAAGGAGTCAGCACAATGCAGCCTGTTCCCAGAAGAGGATACGCAGGCAAAGCCGGCTTCACAACAGCAGCCCGTAAACAGGGCAACGGCCGGAAAACAGCCGGACGGGCAGATGCAGATATTCACGGTACAACCACCCGGACAGCAGACACCGCCCGTACAGCAGACGTATCAGCCGGGAATGCCGCAACCGATGTACGGCGGGTACTACCAGAATCCGGTAAACGGTATCCCGCAGCAGCCCACGGAATATCCCCAAATGTATCCCGGACAACCCGCAGGGCAGCAATGGCAGCCACAACAGTGGCAACAGGCACCGTCAATGCCGCAACCACAGGCACCCGCCATGCAGACGGTTCAGGGAACTACGGGAAGGGAATACCGTTCACAGCCACAGCCTGACAGAAGCGCTCACCTTCGACAAGGATGACGAGAGTGACAGGGAACTCCTAAGGGAAGACCCTTATGCGGAATACATCGACTTTCCACATGAATGCCGCATGAAAGACGAAGTACAGGCGGAACTGATATGTTATTAAACCTCTAAATATAAAAAAGATATGGCACTTGACATCAAAGGAATCAAAAGAGTATTCAAACTGAAGAAAGGAAACTCAACGCTGGTACTGGAAGACCCGGACAGCAGAATGTCACTGACGGAGGTTACGGACTTCTATTCCATGAATTACCCGGAACTGACCACGGCAACCCTGCACGGACCGGAATTTGAGGAAGACCGGGCCGTATACCACTTTTTAAAACCACCATAGGGACGAAAGGATAGGCTATGGCAAAGAAAACAAATCATAAAAGAAAGGAGAAAGAGGCATGCACACAACTTTCAGAATTACAAACGGAGAACCTGGCGCATCTTATCATCAGCGAAGCCGGATGTACCGATATCAGCCGGGGAACCGGCAGAAGGAAGAAAAGAAGACTGCCGCCGGCAGGAACAGTAATGATTTTCTAATGGGGAGAATTCTCCCCCATTGCACCGGATTATTACATGGAAAATGCCGGAGAGGAAAAAATCAACCTTACGACAAGGGAAAGTTTTGATTATCTGTACCGGTCAGCCCTAAATTATACCGGCATTATCGGTTCCGGACTGCCTTTCCGCAAGAAAAAGGCATCCCCACGGATAAATATAATCAACCTGTACAAGGCACTGGAAAACATACTTCCCGAACACGTCAATCTGGAAGTACGAAACGGCAGGCTGCACTTCTGTCTGTACAGGTTCCATAAGTGGCCGGAACCCAGACTGTTCTGGATACCGCTGGACTTCACGGAAAAACTACCGGGACAGCTCAGAGGGATAGCACTGGAGTTCATCCGCCGGCTCATGCGCCACCACAGCATACAAAGCATAAAGGAGACCTTCCAGTATGAGATGGCACGGACTTACCTGGAAGACTACGGGCATTATGACGGGGAAGCGACAGCCCGGGAAATTAGGTCCAGAGCCCGCCTTGCAAAAATGTATGAGAAGGGAAATTCCACCGTTTGCTCGAAAGAATGGGGAAAAAAGAAATTCTGCAAGGGATCTGGAGGGGGGAGATACAAAAATACCATACGAAAAAAAAACAACGAGAAGGCATTATTGAAACTGATCAAGGAAGGCCTGGCATACATTTCAGACGACAGCCCCCCCAGTATCATGCAATACGCTTATGACTGGAGCTATGAAGAATCACCGGATTTCGAACCGGTAGGACTGGACATACAGATCATGCTCACCTGGTCGCCAACCGATGCCATGGCGGAGGAAATGGAGACCTACATCAATTCGGACTATCATGAGTCTTATGCAATCACCCCGGTCACGACGTTATTGCTGACACCGGATACGGACACCCCCTTCTCCATGAACGATTTTCCGGAACGCTTCTCCAAGTGGCTCGACAGCTTCAACCTTGTTGCAAATAACTTTTAACCCAAAAAAAAGGAGCTGATTGATGATGCTTGCCACAGAAAGGATAGTGTTCGTTACCGGTCCGGAAGATTCGGACAGGTTCATAGAGAACCTGAGGACGGAATATAACACCGGTCAATACCGCATAAGGATCAATCGTACACCGCCCTGTTACGAGCTATTCCATGAACGGCAGGAAAGCAAGCGCAGCCTGAACAGCCGGCTTTTTGCTTCAAGCAGGCCGGAGAAAATTGTGAATCATATAAATGAAAACCTCCAATAACAGTCCAAAATGAATGAAATGACAAAACGGATACAGCAGATCATGTATCCCAAAGCGGCACTGATCGCTTATGAATGTGAGACAGCTGATTTTTCACACCCACAGAATTATCTCGAACTCCGGCCCATCAATGAAAGAGGACGGATGGGAGCGGGAATTCCCGTAACCTATGAATTCATGAACTCCCTGACGAAATCCCTACACGGAAGGCATGAACGGGACACCACACGGACGCATCCCTCCCAATATGCTCCTGTGTGATCCCAGAAAAGGACATGAAAAGTACATATGGTACAATCCGCCGCAAAAAAAAGAAAGATGTACTTCCAATCCTGTCTGCACATTACTGACGGAACATTCAATGTTCCCGGGATTATTTATGTGGTGGAACAGGAGAGCATGGACGTCCATGCCTTCAAGGGAACGGTTCCCCAGGGAACAGACGGAGCTTTACCTGGACACCCTTCTTCAATGTAACCGGAGCGGATGTCTGTCTGGGGAACTCGTCACTGGAAAAACCGTTGGACACCGATTTTTCCGGCTTCCAGAATACTGGGAGAAACGTTTCTGGCTTAGCGAGTTCTCGCATCTGGGAGGCAGCAGGAACCCGACACGCAGCAACCTGGTTTCCGTAACGGAAAAGGCACGGGAGAACCCGTTTGACTACAGTGAGCTGAAACCATCCGGTAAAAAACTTAAAGATATCCTCTTATGAGAAAAATCCATTATACAGACAATTATCTGCTGAAACCCTATCATCCCGTCACCGTGTTCATTATCGGCGCAGGAGGAACGGGTTCAAAGTGATCACCAACCTGGCACGCATGGACACTGCGTTGCAAGCATCAGGACATCCGGGGTTGCACGTCACCCTGTTCGACCCAGACACCGTCACGCAAGCCAACATAGGACGCCAGCTGTTCAGTGAAACGGAACTGGGCATGAACAAGGCGACAGCAGCCGTAACACGTGTCAACCGTTTTTTTTCGGTACGGCATGGATGGCGGAAAAGCCGCCGTTATCCTCCGGCAGGAACATCAAAAAACAGGGATGACAAACCGGAGCTGGCAAACATTATCATTACCTGCACGGACAATGTACGGTCACGGCTCGACTTGTGGAGATTTCTGAAAAATACAGGGAGATCACCATAAACAATGAAAAGACGGTATACTACTGGATGGACTTCGGCAATACGCAAACCACCGGACAGGTCTTTATCGGTACCGTACGCAATAAGATCAAGCAACCGGTATCAAAGGAATTTCTGCCGGTACCCAGGATGAATGTCATAACCGAAGAAGTGAGTTATTCAGTTATAAAGGAGAAGGATTCGGGACCGAGCTGCTCGCTGGTGGAAGCATTGGGGAAGCAGGACCTGTACATCAACTCCATGCTGGCACAAGTCGGCTGTGGCATTCTCTGGAGGATGTTCAAGGAAGGAAGAACCCTGTACAGAGGAGCCTATGTCAATCTGGACACCCTTAGGGTGAATCCAGTTCCGGTATAGGGCAGATAAGGCAAACGGCTTCCCTTGCCCTGTACAGGGGAAGCCGTTATGCCATGTCCGGCATGAGAGCCGGACACAAAACAATATTCAGGATTTTTTCTTTCCTTTCTGCTGCAGAAACTCCCGGATCTCCGAACTACGATAAAAGTTCTTTCCGTTTTCGTCGGTCTGGTAGTAACGGATAAGCCCCTTTTCACGGTAACGGGCAATAGTCCTCTGTGTCACGCCCAAAAGTTGTGCCAGATCACAGTTGTCAAGCAGGGTGTCACCATCCAGACAGTCTTTTAAACGGTTCATACGGTCAAGTTTCTTTTCTATACGGTCAAAACCTTCTACAATAGTCATTATCATTTTCTCGAGTACCTCATTATCTATATACATCATAGTGTATCCTCCTGTTATTTTTTAAAAGGTGATTAACTGGATACCCTTCCTGTGCGCACTACAAGAGTATATGCAATGTATTATGAAAATAATATGCCGGAAAAACGGGAATGATAATCTCTGCAGAATAATCCGCTGATTCACAAATCAATACAGACACTATTTCATTCACTGTTCTTATATCTGTAAGTTTTACACTGTAAAGCTGCACAACAAAAATGTTTACATACTTTACACCACTGCCGGTCATGAAACCTGATGTCATCTGCTGACACCTGCGGACAAAGAATCATCGGCAGGCAGCATACACGCGTATCTTTGTTCCAAACAAAAATGAAAAAATGGAAGTTATCAGCATTGAAGCCGGGACATTCGAAGAAATGAAACAGGCATTGAGTTCAATTATCCGGAACATCCATGACCAAAAGGGAAAGAGGCCGGAAGACAGTCTGGAGGGATGGATAGACAATCAGGAAGCATGCATCATGATGGACATCTCTCCAAGAAAGTTGCTTACTTTACGCAGCACGGGAAAAACTCCGTACAGCGGGATAGAAAGAAGATCTATTACCGGAAGAAAGACATAAACATGTATATGGAGAAACTATTGCAAAAAGGAAACTATTAATTGTAATGATATGGCACAAGACCTGCTGACAAAAGAAAGCCCGGAAATCATCCGCTTCTTTCAAGACATAGAATACCTCACAAGATTTCTGGACAGTGAACAGGATAGATACAGACCCGTTTTAAATGGAGAAAGGTACATTACCGAAGCCGAACTGGCGGAACTGCTGAAAATAACAAGACGGACACTGGTTGAACACAGGACAACCGGACTTATCCCCTATTACCGGCTGGGAGGCAGGATACTCTATAAAGAGAAGGATATTATAAAGCTGCTGAATGAAAACAGGCTGGAAGCCTTCAATAGCTGACAAGGAGCAACGGAAAAATCATTAGGAACGGAGTAAAAACAGATGTTTTCGGTAATTTTATGCCAATACTATTTGGAGGAATCGAACCTTTTCCATATCTTTGCACCGTCAAAAAAATGACAGCGATAAAGATTGAAATAATTGAAATTAGAAATATGGCTAATTCAATGGTTTTGATTTTAACGATATAAGATTTAGTGCTGTTTATCAGGACTTTAAAAACAAAGAACTTTAAATGTTCGATTCCTGGTGGCACCACTTCTTAAGCAATCGGAATGTAGCGCAGTTGGTAGCGCACTACGTTCGGGACGTAGGGGTCGGGCGTTCGAGTCGCCTCATTCCGACAAAATAAAGGGTAACTTTCTGGAGTACAGTAAGTTGCCCTTTATTTCTATTCAGTCACTTGAAGACAAATTCAGGACGGATATGTAATAAAACACAACCTATTATATCATGAAAAACAGGATTTATCTCTTTTTACAGTAGCAGTAGCTTCTTTTTTATGTGCATCAGCTGCACAAAAACTCAAACCACTCTTTCGGAAAATGAAAAGGACAGTCAATCCTCCTATCATGGGATGGAGTTCATGGAATGCGTTTCGTGTAGACATCAGTGAAGACATTATCAAGCATCAAGCCGACCTGATGGTGAAAAAAGGTCTGAAAGATGCCGGATATCATTATGTCAATGTTGATGACGGCTATTTCGGAAAAAGCGCGATGACAACGGAATTATGCATACCCACGAACAACGTTTCCCCGAATGGGATGAAACCAATTGCGGATTACGTTCACGGCCTGGGAATGAAAGCCGGTCTCTATACCGATGCGGGCAACAGTACATGTGGCTCCATGTGGGACAATGATGCAGCAGGCGTAGGAGCTGGTATCTATGGACACGAACCGCAAGACGCGCCAATTATACTTTGGCGACTGGGGTTTCGACTTTATCAAAATTGACTATTGCGGAGGAGATGTGCTGGGACTTAATGAAAAGGAACGCTACACTTCAATCCGGAACAGTATAGACAAAGTAAACAAAGATGTTTCCATCAATATTTGCCGATGGGCCTTCCCGGGCACTTGGGCTAAAGATGCAGCAACTTCCTGGCGTATCAGTGGAGATATTAATGCACATTGGGGCTCATTAAGATATGTAGTCGGCAAGAATCTTTACCTGTCTGCCTATGCCGGCAACGGACATTACAATGACATGGACATGATGGTTATCGGTTTCCGTAACGACAGCAAAGTAGGTGGACAAGGTCTTACCCCGACAGAAGAAGAAGCTCATTTCGGTTTATGGTGTATCATGAGCTCTCCTTTGCTTATCGGATGCAATCTGGAAAACATACCGGATTCTTCGCTCGAACTGCTGAAAAATAAAGAACTGATTGCCCTCAACCAAGATCCGCTGGGCTTACAAGCTTACGTAGCGCAACATGAAAATGAAGGTTATGTACTTGTGAAAAGATATTGAGCAGAAACGTGGAAACGTACGTGCTGTGGCTCTCTACAATCCTTCCGATACCGTATGCAGTTTCTCCGTCCCGTTCTCTTCACTGGAATTTGGAGGAAACGTAAAAGTACGTGATCTGGTAAAACATAGCGATTTAGGAAACTTCTCCGGTACCTTCGAACAAACGCTTCCGGCACACAGTGCCATGTTCCTCCGTATGGAAGGCGAAACACGTCTGGAACCGACCCTCTACGAAGCGGAATGGGCTTACCTACCTCTTTTCAATGACCTTGGCAAAAAATCCTAAAGGTATTATTTATGCCCATGATAAAGGAAGCCTCCGGCAAAATGAAAGTAGGTTTCCTTGGCGGACAACCTGAAAACTATGCCGAATGGCGGGAAGTATATAGCGAAAATGGCGGACGCTATGATATGACCATCCATTATTTATATGGCAAAGGACGACAAATAGAACTGGACGTAAACGGTATCATTACCAAAATCGACTCTTTGGGAAAGGATAACGGTCATAACCAAATCACAGTTCCCGTTGAATTAAAAGCCGGATACAACACTATTCGCATGGGTAATAGTTATAACTGGGCACCGGACATCGACTGCTTCACTCTGACAAAAGCATTGTAATAGCAATTATAAAAAAAAAGCCAGGAAAGTCCCTAAAAAGAAAAATTACCCTTACTACAACATAAAGAACTGCGCTCCTCAAGTTTTCTGTCTAACTTTTGGGGCGCAGGTCAACCGTAGTAAAGATTATATTATAATATCAAGGCCTTTTCGGCCTCTTTTTATTTTATAAAATTATCTTTGGGAGATAACCTTTTGAATAAAAGGCTTTAAGCGAGATTTTTCAGCGTTCGAGGTAATGATTTGGCAACCGTGCGTATTTCTGCGTTTTGCGCTGTATTTCCTCAAATAACTCACTGCAAATCTACAAATTATTTCTCACAAACCAATACATATTTTTTTCCTTTTTTTATTTGATATACCTTTCTTTCATTCAGGGGAATAGATAAAGGCAACACTTTTGCAGGAAATACTACCCGGAGCGTAGCGCAGGTGTGGAGATTTCCTGTAAAACCCGTAGGGCTTGGTGTTTCCGTTCTATTCCCTGTGTGTATTTTTGTATCTCAAATGAATAAAGGATTACTTTGGCACTTTGCATTTCTTCGTTTGTGTTTTCTTGTGAAGATTCAGACAATAAGCTGAATAACTCCGTCTTTACTAATTCATTCATAAGCATAATTTTTTGATGATTAATATTGATTGTCAGACCGAAGTCCTGTTTTATGCTGAATGATTTTTATTTATGTGTTTTTATCGTTCTTACTACTTTTTTATAATTCTGATGGGGGTTTGTTTGCTAAATTCTTAGCTTCTTTTACAAAATGAGAAAAATCAGTATAGCCCAATTCGTCATATAAATCATAACTACCTTTGGCTCTATAGTTTTTCAATGCTGTTTTGAAGCGTAGAGCTTTAAAAAAGCATTGTTTAGGCGATACTCCTAATACTTCTTTGAAATATCTGTTGAGAGTAGGATTTGATACTCCGACCTCTTTGCTTACAACATTTAGCTTGTAATCATGGCTATTATTAATGTAGTAAATTGCTTTTGTTACAGCTTTAAGCTTAAAGTCAGAATTAAAGATTTTCATATTACTTAAAAAGCCAATTCTCTACAAACAGAACCCGCCCATCAAAAAGAGGTTTTCAATTTTAGTTCGTCTATTATTTTTTTGATTTAGATATTTTTGCAATGGCAAGCTATTATCTACCAAAGTCGGAATATCTTCGGATAAACAGGAGTATAAAACTCCCGGGTTGAATTTTTTATTGAAAATTCATGGGTTCCGGGAGCGTGTATCACGGCGATTGCGTCTGTCAAACTGCCGGAGATTTTATCTCCTGATGTATCAGACATACCCTGTCCACGATGAACTTTGAATGTTTGGCTCTTGTCTGACAAGTAAACTGAAACTATAATATTAGCATTGGGCAAAGCTATAAGTGAGAACGGATTTATAGAATTGTCCGGAGTTTTTATTTCGAAATAATACTCGACAATATCCTTTAGTTCAAAACAGGGATATTTAATCTCTATTTTTTTCTTCATCTTCAAATATGACCTTGCCCTTTACCATGTTATTTTGTTATTATATGTAGTACCGAAAAGCCAATACCCATTGTCATCATGCGTTCTTTCCTGTTGGTTAGAAGTTGTTGCGTCCAGTCGAGCAACCCACCGTCGCCAATCTCAATCACATTCTCGCCTACTACTATTTTTTTTTTGCTTTTATCCGAAAGCCATAGTAATAGTTATTTTCATAGTCGGGTTCGACAACCGATACTTTTATATGGTCGCTGTTTTTCTGAACATATGATATTGACTCTGTAATTAATGGGCTTTTGACCGTCATACCCTTTGCATGGGATAATCTCGAAGTATATATGTTCAAAGCTGTAACTTCGTAAAACGTCATACGATGCTGTCAGGTGTTTAAGTAGTTCCTCTTTTTCAAAATTAAAACTCCCTGTATCTTTGCCACAGGAAATCAGGCAAATAACTGAAAAATGAGGAGTGAAATTAGGATTGTCAAATACCTGTGTCCGAATAATCCGTGAAATATTACTGTAGTTGTAGGTTCGGCTATCTAATCCGCCTTTTTTTCTTTAATGAAGCATAATGCAAGGCTGTTGCATTGGTTGGGTCTGCCTGCATTTCTGTATTTCTTAAAGCTGTCAACACTTTCTTTTGGTCTACGGTAGCAACAACACTACTCGTTCCCAACTGTGCGGCAGGAGAATGTTCTATCGGTTCAAATCCTCTGCTGGCTAATACTTTTATAGCACGTCAATTCTTGTTCTTTGTACCTTAAAAACATCTATATTGGCAGGTTTGACAAGTTTATTCCCCTCGTATTTATTTTAATAAAGACGAGGGCGTTTCTTGCTGGATGCGCCTGTTAAAAACCTCCAATAAAATAGTGTTCAGTTCCGACCCACTTAATTCATCGGATAGTATCTTAACTATATCCGGTAAATCCAATTTGCTGATAATATGTTCACCTATATCTTTTTTTCATGTCTTTCTAATACTGTATAAATGTTCATCAATTATTTTCCCTCTTTTATTACTGAGGATTTAATAACAGCCTCTTTTTTTCAAAACCCACTTTTCTAGATTTGAATTGTTTTTTATGAGTTAAATTAAAGTATCTCAAATAGAACCGTAAAATTCCAGATACTTGCTAACATTGGATTGTACATATTCCGTATTGTGATGTCCCGGAAACAGGTAATTTTGAGTATTTACTCCTTTTTTCTTTAGCATATTGTGAAGAATGGAGCCCCCTTCATAAAACCTGCCCTCATCCTTTTCTCCTGCATCAAGATAAACCTTCATTTCAGAAGAAATATCATTGTTGCTTTTGCAATATATAGCGGGTCATACTTTTCCCAATCATTCATATCTCTGTAAAAGGATTTATATTCATCTTCGAGTTCGAGCAGTAATGCAGGCATGTGTCCTCCAACTTTCGAAAACTTATCCTGATGCCTGAATGCATTGTGTAAAGCGGTATATCCTCCTGCGGAAGCACCACCGATGTATCTGCCTTTCCTGTCATTTATGGTTTTTTTGAACGTTTTTATCTATGAAAGGTATTATCTCATCTATAAAGTAGTCTTCATATCTCCCTAAATGTATCGTTCTATGAGATTTTACAGGGTCAGGGGATTTCCTTACAGACTATGGACGAGTTTACGCCACGGCTGTTTTCCATTCTCGGACATACAATTATCATCGGCTCTATTTTCCCTGTTTCTATCAATTTATCTGCTGTTGTATGTATATCAATTTCAAACATTATATTTTCATCACCCCTTCTTTGGTGTAAAAAGTATAACACAGGAAGTGAATCGAGATTGATTATAGGTTGTGGGTAAATACACTAGCATTGACATCTCTTTTTTCAAGGATGTTACTATATAAATCTACTTTTTTTCTACTTTCAATTTAATCATTGTCCTTATTAAAACTTACTTTTTTTCGTAATTATAGGGGAATGCTTGTTCCCACAAGTACATCTTCGATTTTTTTCGATAATCAACCAATCATCCATATTTCCTTGATGTTCAAAAATCAAGTGCAGGTTCAATCTTCTCCAAGCCGGAAAACTCTACCAATATCAGGCATTTCTTATGCCAGCGTTCCTTTGTTTGTCTGTCAGGTCGAGTTTAGGGTTATTTAGTTTTTCGATAATCTCCGAATCGGTAAGTTTGGTATAGTTGTCTACATGGGTTACCATGGCTTTTAGCAGATTTTCTTCGAACCTTTCTGCATGAAGTAGAGTATTTCACCTTCGTTTACCCGGCTGTGGGGGGATTTTTCTTCCCTGCCGCTCCACGAACGATCATTATTTTACTGCCATTCATTATTTTATCTAATGCTTTGGCTTTATCGTCACAATAAACTAAGTGTACCATTTTATTCAAGTATAATTATTTTTTTTATTTTCTCTGTTTATGAACCGTTATATATAGCCCTGTTACTCGTACTTCTTATTTTCTTCTATTAGTTCTTCACTCCATTGTTCCGGAGCCAATGGTGAAAAAAGTTCTATTAAATTATCTTCAGGATCACGCAAAAGTACCGTGCGGCTCCCCCAATCAGCCATATCGGTAGGTTCGTTAACAAATATCACACCCTTTTCTTTCAATGCTCTATAAGTATCATCAACATTATCCACACTGAATGCCACAAGTGATTTCTCCCGATATCCTACAGGCAATTCTTTATCTGCGTTGCCTACAGACGGAGCCATCCAATCGGATACAAAAAAGAGCAAATCCTTCTATTCCGTCTGCTACCTTAAAATAGGCATACCCACTGTTCTCGTCACCCCAAGCCGGTTCCAGACCTAGTTGCTCGGAATAAAACTTAAAACACTTAGCAAAATCTTTAACTAATAATCTTACGTTACTAAATTTCATTGTTTTATAATTTTTTTTTATAGTTATTAATATTCTTTCGTCAGCAATTTTATAACCGACTATTCCTGTTGACCTCGTAATGATTCCCTTCATGTTCTTACACTGTGTGATTCACTGACGTTTTAATTTTGAAAGTTTATATAACATACTGTAATAGCATCCTCAATCGTATAAGGATACGGAAACGCATCCCGTAGGTTTACAGCGATTGCGTGATTATTAGCTAATCTCTGTATTGCTTCAGTAGAAGTTAGGTTTATATTTTGTAATCGTATCATTTTAATATACTTATTGTTCTTTGCAAAGGTAACTCCATATATCAAATCAAAGAGTGTAAAAATGAATCAATTTTATCAATAAAATTCTTGTTTGATTCACATTCTTTCAATTATCTTACCAATCGCTTTTGGTATGGGATAAGCAATACGTAACTG
>VOFK01004066.1_pt1 | contig 42209 bp, 68 predicted proteins | sample 5384121 | NCBI WGS metagenome assembly VOFK01 (sample SAMN12384730, study PRJNA508395) | human gut metagenome | isolation source: healthy gut J | host: Homo sapiens | reverse complement strand
CACATTGTTGTAGGTCAGGCCCTTGCCGGTCAGCACGCCCGTACAGGCCGAACGATGCGCTTGTACCGGCCGTAGAGATAGTTGATTTGCGCGCGCGCCCACGCGCCGATGTCGCCGGCGGGCACGTCGATACGTCCGCGCCGATAGTACTTTATACAGCTCGAGACATGAAGCTTTTCGCAGAACGCCATGACCTCGCGGTCGCTCTTTTGCCCTCTGTCAAAATCACCGCCGCCATTCTTGCCGCCGCCGATGGGCAGACCGGTCAGGTTGCCCTTGAAAATCTGCTCGAAGCCCAGGAACTCTGATCACGCCCAGATTGACAGAGGGTGCAGGCGCAGACAAGCCCTCTGACGGGGCCGATGGCGTTGTTGAACTGTATCGCGATAGCCCTTGCTGACGCGCACCTTGCCGCTGTCATCCACCCACGGCACCTTGAACAGAATCGCGCGATCCGGCTCGGTCAGGCGCTCCAGGATTCCGGCCTTTTCATAGGCGGGATTGGAATCGATAACTGGCGCGATCGTCTCCAGAACCTGTAACGGCCTGATGGAAAACCGCCGATTTTTGGCAATCACATTGACAGAACGTCACCACATAGACATGAATAAAAGCCCCCCTTTGTTTCTGAGAATGGTTTTATTTATCCTCCATGCCGCTTGTCAATTGTCAATCGCCCACGCGCTCAGAGGATGCAAATTTGCATTATATTATTGTGAAAACTGCGATTTCGATCGTTTATTTCATGTTTTTTCTCATCATATCGACAGAAGCGACGGCGCGATCCTGCATTTGCGCGATGGGAATTGACTCTTGCGCGCCGCGGGCTACAATGAATGAACGAAACGGCAGAAAGGGAGCGTTACCATGGGAAAAAGACGAGAATCGCCTCCCTGGGCAATGCGCGAGGAGGTTCTTGCGCGGCAAGACGCAGAAGAGATGCTCTCCGTCGCGCTAGATCGATGCGGCGGCTGGCTACTAAGCGATCTGATCTCGCTTCTCCGGAAATCTTTCCTCAAGACCGGCGGCGATATGCAGAGTCCAACCCTTCGCTGGCGCGAAATCGGCATCGGAATGCGCAGCGCCTTCAGCTCGCAGCGCAGTGAGACGGCGAAGCTAGATCCTCACTCATTACGCGAGCCGAGCGCATACCGTTCCTTGATTTCTTGCATGAACTGCGCCGTGCTCCTCGACCGGCAGGGCGCGCGGAGACTCTGCCGCTACCAAGTGTTCACATCGGTATGAGGAATCGACCGTCAATCATGTGCCGCCCGGCTCGGAATATCTGTTCGAGACGGCTTTGGCAAAATGGGCGCGCAGACCTGCTTTTGACATCGGCTGGCGCGAGGCTGGAACCGCCGGCTTGTGAAAGGGCGCGGTTGTCTGGAACTCTCGCCTACGACGGCGGCAATCTGCTGGACACCTACGCAGCTCTGCTGTAATCAGTATTTCGTCGTCTCGACGGTGCGCACCAGCCACGCGCGCGCATAGACCCTCGGCGCGCGCACGCTGGCCGAAAGCGGACGCTGATGGCCTGGCCATGGCGGACATCGACCTGACCGGCGAGGTGTTCCACATGGACCGGCACTTTGAGCAGCCGCTGACGAGATCCGCCGCCGTGCTGGGCGCGGGCGTTACCATACGCCCCTATTCAGAAGCAGGGCTGCTTCTGGATGGAATCGAACGATCCCGACTTCTCCTGGCTGGCTGGAGCGCATCAAGCGCGAATTTGATCTGCTGAACTACCGCGAATACCACATGGAGGCCGACGCGCTGCAAAAAAGCAGTGGCGCGAAAAATACCGCTGAGACGACGCCCCATTGGCACCCTTTTTGAAACGAATAACAGGCGCGCTTCATCCGCTCATATCGCCGAACGCGAAGCGCGCTTTTCACTTTATCTTCTCTAGAACAGGCCGCTGATCACGCCGTTTTCATCCACGTCGATGCGCTTCGGCGGCGGGTTCTTTTCGGCAGGCCGGGCATGAAGTTCGGCGATGCCGCCGGTTTGCGCCACGATGAAGCCCGCGCCCGCGGACACCTTTCACCTGCCGCACACTGTCACCTTGAATCCCTCCGGCGCGCCCAGCTTTTTCGCGTCGTCGGAGAAGTTACCTGCGTCTTGCCATGCATCACGGGCACCGCGCCGCAGCCCATCTCGGTCAGCTTTTTGACCTGCTTTTTTTCGCCTCGGGCGTGAGCACCACCTCGTCGCCGCGATAGGACGTTACGATGGCGTTCATCTTCGGCGGATGGCTCGCGTCGTCGTCATAGCAGAAGGGCGAAGTCATTTTCCTGCTCACACAGCCGCACGACCTTCCCTCGGCCAGCGCCAAAATGTTCGCGCCGCCTCTGGCCCTGCATTCCCGCTCAGAACGGCGTTCACGCCCAGCGCGCGGTATTTATCCGGACCGCCTCAGCTCTCACGCTCCGTATCGGTCGGGAAACGGTTGATCGCAACGACGCAGGGCAGATGATAGACCTCGGTCATGTTGGACACATGGCGCAGCAGATTGGGCAGGCCCGCTCCTCGAGCGCGGCGGAGATTTCGGCGCCCAGCTCGGTCTTTTCAGGCCGCCGTGCATTTTCAGCGCGCGCACCGTCGCCACCACGACGGCGGCGTCCGGCCGACAAATGCCCGGCGAGCCGGCGCTTGATGTCCAGAAACTTCTCCGCGCCGAGATCGGCGCCGAAGCCGGCCTCCGTCACGGCGTAGTCGCAGCGGTGCATGGCCATGCTGTCGCAAGCACGCTGTTGCATCCGTGCGCGATGTTCGCAAACGGCCCGCCGTGTACGAACGCCGGCGTGCCCTCGAGCGTCTGCACGAGGTTGGGCTTTAGCGCGTCGCGCAGCAGCGCCGCCATCGCGCCCACGGCCTTGAGATCGCGCGCGGTTACCGGCTCGTCGTCATAGGTATAGCCCACGACGATGCGGAAAGCCGCTCGCCTTCAAATCGGACATGCCACTCGGCCAGGCAGAGCACCGCCATGATCTCGCTGGCGACCGTGATGTCAAATCCGTCCTCGCGCGGCACACCGTTGGTCCTGCCGCCGAGCCCGTCAACGATGCAGCGCAGCTGCCGGTCGTTTATGTCCACGCAGCGCCGCCACGTGACGCGCCGCGGGTCGATGCCGAGGGCGTTGCCCTGCTGGATGTGGTTGTCGAGCATGGCGGCGAGCAGATTGTTCGCCGCGCCGATGGCGTGAATCACCGGTGAAGTGCAGGTCAATGTCCTCCATCGGCACGACCTGCGCGTAGCCGCCGCCGGTCGCACCGCCCTTGACGCCCGAACACCGGGCCGAGCGACGGCTCGCGCAGCGCCACGACGGCGTTTTTTGCCGATGCGCCGCAGTCCGTCCGCGAGGCCGATGGTCGTGGTCGTCTTGCCCTCGCCGGCGGGGTGGGCGTGGGCCGTGACGAGGATCAGCTTTCCCTTTCCGGCGCGGCGGCTGCCCGAGCACGGACAGCGCCACCTTCGCCTTATAGCGGCCATACGGCAAATATTGTCGATGCCCGCGCGCCGGGCAATGTTTCGCCAAGCGCCAAAGTTTCGCGTACTTCCCTCAATATCGGTTGGCATACGTCACATACACCGCCTTTTTCGTCATGATAAAGGAATTGCGAGAACCGCGAAAGCGCGGCGGATCGTAAAGCGCATCCGTCGCTTTCACGGAATATTTTATCGGAAGTAATCCAATCGCGCCGCGGAATGCCAGGCTGTCCTCGCCCGGCAATGTTCTTATACAGGCCCTCGCCCGCGCGCTGCTGTGCGCCATGCGGCCGAACACGCGGCCGTCCGGGCTGGTGATGCCCTCGATGGCGAAATAGCTGGCGTTGGGGTTGAAACGCATATCCATCGACGGTGCGCCGGATAAATCCACATACTGCGTGGCAATCTGCCCGTTCGCCGCAAGCTGACGAATCAGCGCTTCCGGGCCGACAAAACGGCCTTCGCCGTGGCTGATGGCGACCGTGTGAATGTCATCCACCTTGCAGCGGGACAGCCACGGGGATTTATTCGACGCAATGCGCGTGCGGACGAGCATCGACTGGTGACGGCCGATTTCGTTGAATGTCAGCGTCGGGCACTGATCAGACGTGTCGATGATTTCGCCATACGGCACAAGCCCCAGCTTAATCAGCGCCTGGAAGCCGTTGCAAATGCCGAGCATCAGGCCGTCGCGGCGCTGGAGCAAATCATGCACCGCGTCCTTCATGGCGGGATTGCGGAAGAACGCCGTGATGAACTTCGCCGAGCCGTCGGGTTCGTCGCCGCCGGAGAAACCGCCGGGCAGGACGATCATCTGGCTGCGTGCAATCATGCGGCTGGCCTCGGCAATCGACTGGGTGATGGCTTCAGGCGTCAGGTTGTTGATGACGAGGATTTCCGCCGCGCCGCCTGCGCGCTCGACCGCCCGCGCGGTGTCGTACTCGCAGTTCGTGCCGGGGAAAACCGGGATGAACGCCAGCGGCTTGACCGTCTTGACGGCGGGCACGGGGTAGGTTTCCGCCGAATAGGAGAACTTCTCCGTCGTTTCGCCGGTATGACCGCGGTAGGAGAACACCTTGTCCAGCTTGCCCTCGTAGATTTCCTGCATGGCGGTCAAATCAATGCGCTCGCCCTCGTACTCCAGCACCCACTCCGGCACGGTGTCGCCCACCTTCACGCCGAGGTCGATATCTTCGGTGCATTCCAGCAGCATCGCGCCGATCTGCTGCGCGAAGAGATTGCCGTCGTAATCATCGTCGATACGCGTGCCAATCTGATTGCCAATTCCCATTTTGAACAGGCCTTCCGCCACACCGCCCAGACCCAGCGCCCACGCGGAAACCACCTTGCCCGCGCGAATGGCGGACAGAACGGCATCATAATTCGCGGTCAGCGCGGCGGTATCGTGCGGGTCGCAGGAGACAAGGCGGATGGAGTGCCCCGCTTCCTTGAATTCGGGCGAAATGACCTCGCTCGCCTTGCCGGGGGCAATCGCGAAGGAGCAGAGCGTCGGCGGAACGTCCATCTTCTCGAACGTGCCGGACATGGAGTCCTTGCCGCCAATCGCCGCGATGTTCAAATCCAGCTGCGCATCCAGCGCGCCAAGCAGCGCCGCGAACGGCTTGCCCCAGCGCGTCGGATCCGTGCCCATGCGCTCAAAATATTCCTGGAAGGTCAAATACGCTTGCTTGTAGTCAAAGCCCGCGCAGACCAGCTTCGTCACGCTTTCGATGACCGCCAGATAGCTGCCCTCATACGGCGACTGCGACAGGATTTCCGGGTGCATCCCGTACGCCATGCCGGACACGGTGTCCGTCGTGCCGTGCAGAACCGGCAGCTTTGCAACCATCGTCTGGTTCGGGTCAGCTGATATTGGCCGCCGAAGGGCATCAAGACCGTCGCCGCGCCGATGGTAGAATCGAACCGCTCGCTCAAGCCCTGCTTGGAGCAGATATTGAGGTTGCCAAGCATATCCGCCAGCTTCTCCGTCACCGTATCGCCCGCAAACTCATAGGGCTTGACATCATCATCCGGAACGGACGCAGTCGTGTGCTTCTCCGCGCCGTTGGAATTGAGGAACTCGCGGGACAAATCGACAATCGTCACGCCCTTCCACGTCATGCGCAGACGGGGTTCGGCGGTCACTTCCGCCACGACGGTCGCTTCAAGGTTCTCGCGGTTTGCCGCCGCAAGGAACGCATCCACATCCTCCGGCGCAAGCACAACCGCCATCCGCTCCTGCGATTCGGAAATCGCCAGCTCCGTGCCGTCCAGACCGTCGTACTTCTTCGGCACTTTGTCCAAGTCAATCAGCAGGCCGTCCGCCAGTTCGCCGATTGCCACGGACACGCCGCCCGCGCCGAAGTCGTTGCAGCGCTTGATGAGCCGGGTGACTTTGCCGTCGCGGAAGAGGCGCTGGAGCTTGCGTTCGGTCGGGGCATTGCCCTTCTGCACCTCCGCGCCGCACGTTTCGATGGATTCCAGTTTATGGGACTTAGACGAACCCGTTGCGCCGCCGCAGCCGTCGCGCCCGGTGCGCCCGCCAAGCAGGACAATCTTGTCGCCGGGGGCAGGCACTTCGCGGCGGACGTTCTTCTCCGGCGCAGCGCCGACCACCGCGCCGATTTCCAGACGCTTGGCGGCATAACCCGGATGGTACATTTCATCCACCAGCCCCGTCGCCAGCCCAATCTGGTTGCCATAGGAGGAATAGCCCGCCGCCGCCGTGGTGACGAGCTTGCGCTGGGGCAATTTTCCCGGCATGGTCTGGCTGACCGGAACGAGCGGGTCAGCCGCGCCGGTCACGCGCATCGCCTGATAGACGTAGGTGCGCCCGGACAGCGGGTCGCGAATCGCGCCGCCGATGCAGGTCGCCGCGCCGCCGAAGGGCTCAATCTCCGTGGGGTGGTTGTGCGTCTCATTCTTGAACATGAGCAGCCACGGCTCTTTCACGCCGTCCACATCCACATCAATCTTGATGGAGCAGGCATTGATTTCCTCGCTCACGTCAATGTTGGGGGTCTGCCCGATTTTCTTCAGGTACTTGCCGCCGATGGTCGCGATGTCCATCAGGTTCATGGGGCGCTCGCGGTCGCCGTAGACGGTTTTGCGCGCCGCCAAATATCGCTGGAACGCCTTCTCGACCGCCGCTTTGCGCACATCCACCGCGTCAAGGGTCGTCAGGAACGTCGTGTGACGGCAGTGATCCGACCAGTAGGTGTCAATCATGCGGATTTCGGTCAGCGTCGGGTCACGGTGCTCGGACGCGAAATAATCCCGACAGAACGCAAGGTCATCGTCATCCATCGCCAAGCCGTACTTCTTGACGAACGCATCCACCTCATCGGCATTCATCGCCGTGAAGCCCGTCAGCGTCTCCACATGGTCAGGCGTGTCGTACTGCTGCTGGAGCGTCGTCTTTTCGCCCAAGTCGGCTTCACGCGCCTCCACGGGGTTGATGACGTGCTTCTTCACGCGCGCCAGCTCATCCGCCGTGAAATCGCCGTCCAGCAGATACACGCGCGCACTGCGAACCGTCGGGCGGGCGCACTGCCCCACCAGCTGGATGCACTCCTCGCAGGACGCCGCGCGCTGGTCATACTGACCCGGCAGGTACTCCACCGCAAAAACCGCCTTCGCGCCCTGCGGAAGTTCCGTGTACGTCACATCCACCTGCGGCTCGGAGAAAACGACCGGCAGACACTTCTGGTACAGCGCATCATCGACACCCTCGACATCATAGCGGTTCAGCAGACGCAGACCCGTGACCGTCTTGATTTGCAGGATATGGCGAATTTCCCACAGGAGCTGCTTCGCCTCCACCGCGTAGGGGGCTTTCTTTTCCACATAAATGCGTTTGACGCTCATGAATGGCTCTCCTTTCGTGATGCCAAGGCGCGCTGACCAATGTCGCGGCGCATGTGCATGTCGGTGAAGGTGATTTTGTCCGCCGCCTGATACGCTTTGTCAATCGCGGCTTCGAGCGTATTCGCCGTCGCGGTGACGCCCAGAACGCGCCCGCCCGCGGTGACAATCTGCCCATCGACCAGCTTTGTACCCGCGTGGAAGACGGTCGCGGTTTTGCCCGCTTCATCCAAGCCGGAAATCGGGTAGCCGCTCTTGTAGCTGACCGGGTAGCCGCCGGATGCCAGTACGACGCAGCACGCCGCGCCAGACGCAAATTCCACGGGTGTATCCGCCAGCGTACCGTCCACCGTCGCGCGCATGATGGTCAGCAGGTCGCTTTTCAGCAGCGGCAGCACCACCTGCGTCTCCGGATCGCCGAAACGGCAGTTGTATTCGATAACCTTCGGGCCTTTGGGCGTCATCATCAGACCGAAATACAGGCAGCCCGTGAAAGTGCGCCCCTCGGCGTTCATGGCGGCAATCGTCGGCAGGAAGATTTCGTCCATGCAGCGCTGCGCCAATTCGGGCGTGTAGCAGGGGTTGGGGGCAATGGTGCCCATGCCGCCGGTGTTGAGGCCCTCGTCGTGGTCAAGCGCGCGCTTGTGATCCATGCTGGACACCATCGGCTTGACCGTTTTGCCGTCGGTGAACGCCAGCACGCTGACTTCCGGGCCGGTCAGGAACTCCTCGATGACGACCCGCGCGCCGGACGCACCGAACTTTGCTTCCTTCATCATGGACGCGACGGCTTCCACGGCGCTTTCGCGGTCGGGGCAGATGAGCACGCCCTTGCCGAGCGCCAGACCATCCGCCTTGACGACGATGGGCATATCCGCCGTCTGCAAATACTTGACCGCCTCGTCATAATCGTCAAACGTCTCATACGCCGCCGTCGGAATGCCGTACTTCTTCATCAGGTTCTTCGAGAACACTTTGCTGCCCTCGATAATCGCGGCATTCTTGCGCGGGCCGAACGCGGGAATCCCCTGCTCCGCCAGCGCATCTACCATGCCGAGGCACAGCGGGTCGTCCGGCGCGACGATGACGAAATCCACCTTGTTCTCCGCCGCCCAGCGGACAATGCCGTCCACGTCCGTCGCCTTGAAGGGCAGGCAGGTCGCAATCTGCGCAATGCCGCCGTTGCCGGGCGCGGCGTACAGCGCCGTCACTTCCGGGTTTTCCTTGATTTTCAGCGCGATGGCGTGTTCGCGTCCGCCGCCGCCGACGATGAGTACCTTCATCTTGCTTCCCTGACCTTTCTGAATGCAATCAATGGTGGAACAGGCGCATATGCGTGAAGCACATGACCATATTGTACAGGTTGCAAGCGTCAATCACGTTATCATCGCGAATCGAACCGCCGGGCTGGGCGACGTAGGTCACGCCGGAGCGGTGTGCGCGCTCGATGTTGTCGCCAAACGGGAAGAACGCATCGCTGCCCAGCGCAACGCCGGTCTGCTGATTCAGCCACGCGCGCTTTTCTTCCTTCGTCAGCGGTTCAGGGCGCTCGGTGAAGAAGCGCTGCCAGCGGCCATCCGCCAGCACCTCGTCCGGCTCGTCGGAGATGAACACGTCAATTGTGTTGTCGCGGTCGGCACGGGCGATTTTCTCCACGAACGGCAGTGCCAGCACACGCGGATGCTGCCGCAGCAGCCAGTTATCCGCCTTCTGCCCTGCCAGACGCGTGCAGTGGATGCGGCTCTGCTGACCCGCGCCGATGCCAATCGCCTGACCGTCCTTGGCGTAGCAGACGGAGTTGGACTGCGTGTACTTGAGCACAATCAGCGCCACAATCAGGTCGCGCTTGGCATCCTCCGGCAGGTCGTGATTCGTGGTTACGATGTCGTTCAGCAGATTTTCATCAATCACAAATTCATTGCGCCCCTGCTCGAACGTGATGCCGAACACCTGCTTGTGCTCAATGGGCGCGGGACGGTAGGAAGGGTCAATCGTAACAATATTGTAATTGCCCTTTTTCTTCATCTTCAGCAGCGCCAGCGCCTCGTCGGTGTAGCCGGGGGCGATGATGCCGTCGGACACTTCGGGCTTAATCAGCCGCGCGGTGCTTTCGTCGCACACGTCGCTCAGGGCAATCCAGTCGCCGAAGGAGGACATGCGGTCTGCGCCGCGCGCGCGGGCATAGGCGCACGCCAAGGGCGACAGTTCCTGTTCACCCACGAAATAAATCTTGCGCAGGGTATCATTCAGCGGCAGACCCACCGCCGCACCCGCCGGGCTGACATGCTTGAACGACGTCGCCGCGGGCAGTCCCGTCGCGCGCTTGAGTTCGCTGACCAACTGCCAGCCGTTGAGCGCATCGAGAAAGTTGATGTAGCCGGGTTTGCCGTTCAGCACGGTCAGGGGCAGTTCGCCCTTCCATATAAATCCGGCGACGGCTTCTGGTTGGGGTTGCAGCCGTACTTCAATGCCAGTTCGTTCATTGGTGCATCCCTCTTCCTCCCTGATTTAGTTTTTTTCCTCTGCGTCATGATGAGCAGTTCCAGCTCTTGCTGCCGTCCGTCTTCGGGGTCGTCCAGATCGCCATGCACACGGCATCGTACTTGTTAAATCATGTCGCCGGTCTCGCCGGAGTCATCAATGACCCGGGCAAACAGGCTCACCTTGTTGTCCGGGTTCAGGCTGCTCCACAGACCGGCCGGCAAAATCGCCGATGGTGCGGGGGCAGGCAAAGCGCAGCGGCACCTTCAAAGCTATGGGATTTCCGTTGTGCTTGTGGTGCTGATGAAATGGCCCTCGCCTGCAACGGGCTGCGGGTAATCGAAGAAATAGCGCTGGACGCTGTCGCCATTGCTCGTCCGCAGACTTCAGAATGCTCATCTGGATAGCTGCCGTCGTCGCATACACCACACCGCCGAGATGCGGGGGTGTAGTTGGGGCCGTCCGGCTCAAAGGTGCGGGTGCGCAGGGCGTCCTCAAACGTCTTGCCCCGCTCATCAAGTCGTAAATGGTATCGGTCTGGTCGCCGTTGGTCACGATGGGTCCTGCCCAGCGTCAGCACGGGATTGTAGATGATGAGGCTGGGGTCTTCCAGCTTGTCGGGGTCCGCGGCCATGGTGCAGATGCCGCCCCGCTCCGGGATGGGGTCGAACACGCGGTTGCGGCTGTTCTCGCTGCGGCCCATGATGAAGTAGCCGATGAACATCTGACGGCCATCGGGGCCATGGCCACCGCGATGCCGCGGCCGGGGTACTCGTTGGATGCCAGATACTCGTTCAGGTTGATCTTTTCCATGTCAAATTCTCCTTTACGGAACTCCCCAGGCTCGCCTGCGGCGACAGCCCCCCGGAGAGGGAGCCTTCTTTGCGGAGGCCAGCCTCCCTCCTTGAGGGAAGTGGCATCGCCGTCAGGCGATGACGGAAGGAGTTTTTCACTCGATCTCGCCGACTGCACACCATGGCAACTGCCTTGGGCAGGAGCTTCCACTCGGCCTGTTCCATCACCCGCTTCTGCAGCACCTCGGGGGTGTCGCCGGGCAGGATGTCCACAGCCTTTTGCAGGATAATGGGGCCGCCGTCGCACACCTCGTTGACAAAGTGCACCGTGGCGCCGGTGACCTTGCAGCCACGGGCAAGGGCCGCTTCATGGGGGCGCAGGCCGTACATACCCGGCCCGCAGAAAGACGGGATGAGTGCCGGGTGCACATTCAGGATACGGCGCGGATACGCTTCAATGACACTGGGGCCCAGCACAGAACGACAGAAAGCCTGCCAGCACCACCAGATCGATCTTGTGCGCCCGCAACGTTTTCAGCAGAGCGGCGTCAAAATCCTTCGCTGGTGGCGTAGTCCTTGCGGCCGCACCACCACGCCTTCCACACCCCGGCCTTTGCGGCCCGTTCCAGCGCATAGACACCGGGCTTGAGGCCACCACCAGCGTGATCCTTCCGTTGGGGTTCTCCCCCCGGGCCTCGCTGTCCAGCAGGGCCTGCAGGTTGGTGCCGCCGCCGGAAACTAACACGGCAATGTTCAGCACAGTTCCACGCCCCTCACCTTCTGCGATGACGCCCAGACCCAGCGGTAAGCCTCCGGCTCACCGTTGGCATGGAGGATGTCCAGTGCCTTGTCGGCCTGCTGGGCGGGCACGGTCAGCACCATGCCGACACCCATGTTGAAGGTGTTGAACATATCGTGCTCGGAGATGCCCCCACCTTCTGCATCAGGTGGAACAGAGCGGGGGTGCGCACATCTGCCTTGTTGATGCGGGCGCAGCAGCCCTTCTTCAGGCTGCGGGGGATATTCTCGTAGAAGCCGCCGCCGGTGATGTGGGAGATGCCCTTGACCTGCACCTCTTCCAGCACCTTCAGCACCGGCTTGACGTAGATCTTGGTGGGAGCCAGCAGCGCCTCGCCAAGCGTCTTGCCGGACAGCTCGGCGGGGGTGGAGAACAGCACATCGGGGTCGGCGTCGATGTTGAAGACCTTGCGCACCAGCGAGAAGCCGTTGGAGTGCACACCGGTAGAGGGCAGGGCAAGGATCACGTCACCGGGCTGCATGGTCTCGTTGTTCAGGATCTTCTCCTTATCCACAACGCCCACGGTGAAACCTGCCAGGTCGTACTCCTCCTCCGGCATCATGCCCGGGTGCTCGGCCGTTTCGCCGCCCACCAGAGCGCAATCGGCCTGAACACAGCCCTCAGCCACGCCCTTGACGATGTTGGCGATCTTCTCGGCAAGATTCCGGCCGCAGGCGATGTAGTCGAAAAACACCAGCGGCTTGGCACCTTGGGCGCAGATATCGTTGACGCACATGGCCACGCAGTCGATGCCAATGGTATCGTGCTTATCCATGATCATGGCGACGTTCAGCTTGGTGCCCACGCCGTCCGTGCCGGAAACCAGCACCGGGTGCTTGTAACCGGTGCAGTCCAGCTCAAACAGGCCACCGAAGCCGCCCAGACCACCGATGCAGTGCTCGTTCATGGTGCGGGCCACATACTGCTTCATGAGTTCGACGGAACGATAGCCGGCGGTGATATCCACACCGCTGCAGCTGCGTAACTCTCAGAATAGCTTTTTCCATCTTCTTACTCTCCTAACTTTTTCTGGCGTTTTTGGGACGGTCGTTCAGGTGGCGTTCGTGACGAATATCGGTCGAAAGCACCTCGTCGGGCTTCACAGCGTATTCGCCGGTGAAGCAGGCGGTGCAGAAGCCGCAGTTGGCACCCTTTGCCAGCTGGACCACATGCTCCAGTGGAGAGGTAGCCCAGCGTGTCGGCCCCGATCACTCATTGATCTGCTCGACCGTGCGGCCCGTGGCCACAAGCAGCTTCTGATCGGGGATGTCAGTGCCAAAGTAGCAGGGGTATTTGAAGGGGGGTGCCGAAACGCGGAAGTGGACTTCCTCTGCCCCGGCGTCCCGCAGCAGCTTGATGATGCGGGCAGAGGTGGTACCGCGCACGATGGAGTCGTCCACCAGCACCACGCGCTTACCCTTGACCGTGCTGGACATCACGTTCAGCTTGATGCGCACGCTGTTCTCACGCTGCTTCTGGCTGCCCTGAATGAAGGTGCGCCCGATGTACTTTGTTCTTCAAGAAGCCGATGCCGTAGGGGATGCCGCTCTCCTCGGAGTAGCCCAGCGCTGCGTCCAGACCGGAATCCGGCACGCCGATGACCACATCGGCCTCCACGGGGTGCTCCTGTGCAAGGAACCGGCCCGCCTGTTTGCGTGCCTCGTGGACCGAGCAGCCCTCAATGATGCTGTCCGGGCGGGAAAAGTAGATGTACTCGAACACGCACATCTGGGTATCCTTCCGGCCGCAGTGATCCTTGATGCTGCGCAGCTCGCCGGTCTTGGTATCCACCACTACGATCTCGCCGGGCTCCACATCCCGCAGCAGGGTCGCTCCGGCGGCGTCCAGCGCGCAGCTCTCGCTGGCGAAGACATAGCCGCCGCCGGGCAACGCGCCGATACACAGGGGCCGGTAGCCGCGGGGGGTCGCGCACTGCAATGAGCTTGGTGGCCGACATGATCACCAGACTGTAGGCACCCTCCAGCACATCCATCGTCTTGCTGATGGCGGTCTCGATGCTGCCCATCCGCAGACGGTTGCGGGTAACGAGGTAGCAGATCACTTCGGTATCCGAGGAGCCATGGAAGATGGCGCCCTTCGTTTTCCAGCTGGCGGCGCAGCTCCACTGCGTTGGTCAGGTTGCCGTTGTGGCACAGGGCCATGGTGCCCCGCCCATGCCGGACGATCATGGGTTGTGCGTTGGCGCACCCGGCTGCCTGCCGTAGCGTAGCGCACATGACCGGTAGCCATGTGCGCATTGGGGTTTGCCAGACCTGCCAGCACTGCCGGGGTGAACACCTCGTTCACAAGGCCCAGATCCCGGTGGCCCGGGATGACGCCGTCGTCGTTCACGGCGATGCCGCAGCTCTCCTGCCCGCGGTGCTGCAGGGCATACAGAGCCGAGTAGGCCGGCAGCGGCCACATCCTCGGTGCCGGCCCGGTCGTAGAGGCCAAAAACGCCGCATTCTTCGTGCAGCGGATATGCAAAATCAGACATTGGTTCTCCTTTACAGTTCGGCGATCTCCGCCTGCAGCTTTTTCCTCCTTGGCAGCGATCTGTGCGGCCATGGCGGTGCGCTCTGCTGCCAGCTGCTTTTCGGCCAGAGCGTCGTCGCTCAAAGCCAGAATTTCCGCAGCCAGCCATGCGGCGTTCTTGGCACCGTTCAGTGCCACGGTTGCCACCGGGATGCCGCTGGGCATCTGCACGGTAGCAAGCAGCGCGTCCAAGCCATCCATCGCGCCGCCCTTCATGGGGATGCCGATGACCGGCAAGGTGGTGTTGGCTGCAAAAGCACCGGCCAGATGGGCCGCCATACCCGCTGCACAGAGGATCACGCCGAAGCCGTTGGCCCGGCATTCTTTGCAAACTCCGCTGCCCCGGCAGGGTGCGGTGGGCCGACAGGATGTGTGCCTCAAAAGGGATGCCCAGCGCCTTGAGCTGAGCGCAGGCACCCTTCACCACCGGCCAATCACTGTCCGAACCCATGATCACTGCAACTTTACGAATCATTTTCCGAACCTCTCTTTCTCTTTGTCCAACCGACAAACAAAAAAGGCTGCGGTACACCTGTACCACGGCCTTTTTCCTGTGTTTTCTGTCCGCGCATTTTTTGCACAAGGTTGCACCATGCCCCTGATTGCAGGAATGTGACCCATTCCATGACCCGGCACCAGCAGCATCATTGAAGTTTCCCCTCCGCAGTTCCTGTTGCAAACTTTTTTTCAGGCGGCGGCAAGCCCGTTTTTGCGGGCCGCCGTCCCTGTACTAGATACAGTTTACGGCAAAAAACCGCTTTGCAAAGAGCGTTTGGGCAAATTTCTCCCTTGTGTTCCCATGCCGTCAAAAAAACTTTCAAAAGTTTTGTGCAGTTTCGCCATCCTTTTTCTTTTTTAAAAGTATGACTTATGCGGCAGGTATATTTTTAAAAGTGTAAAGGTCTGTGTTGATGTATCCCAAAATATCGCGCCGGATTTTTAAAAATGATCTTTGCCGTGGCGGCGCGTGCAGCACGGATGAGGTCCGCTGGGGCACAGCACACCTGCGTACCGATGCGCCCGCCGGAGACATAGACCTTCTCCTGGGTCAGCACGCTCTCATCGAAACGGTCTTAGTACTGCTTTTTCATGCCTACCGGGCTGCAGCCACCGCGGACATAGCCGGTGACCTTGTTGATATCGGCCACATGGATCATTGCGACGCTTTTTTCGCCCACACTGCGGGCAGCGGCCTTTAAGTCCAGCTCTGCTGCCACCGGAATGACGAAGACGAAGTAGTTTTTTTCCGGCTGCTCCCTGGGTCACCAGCGTCTTGTATACGCAGGCCGGGTCCTCGCCCATGCTCTGCGCCACATGGATGCCGTCCACGGCCACCCCTCCTCGTGGGGGGTACTCGTGGGCTGTATAGGGCACCTTGGCCCGTTCCAAGAATGCTCATTGCGTTTGTTTTTGCTTCTTTGTCCCATGGTTATTCCCTCTTTGATTTTCTGAATGATTTTGAATCGTGGTGTCTTTCCCCCTGCCGTATCTTGTGCAGTGCTAAACAAAGGCCCCCTGTCGCCCCGGTTTAGCTGGCGCGAATGATGGGGCAGACTGCGCTCAGTAAACCGGCGCGGTGCGTTCTTTGTCCGGCGGGTTTCTCCGTCATCATTTTGCCACCCCCCAAAGTGAGAAAAGTTTGCAGTTCAGCACTTTACGCCCTGCTGCCACAAAAGCCGTCAGGCGCTGCGCTCAGACTTCACGTTTGCCAAGGGCTCCCCCTTTGGGGGAGCTGGCGCAAGCGCCTTTTTGGCAGTAAAAAGCTGCGCCTTTGTTTGCGCACCGCGTTCCGTAATGCTGCGGGCGAGCCGCTTTTTTTTAGACTTCTACCACTTTTGGAAAAAAATTTCAAAAATTTCTCTTGACTTCAGTTCCCTGAAGTGATATGATAGGCCTCATGCTTCAGGAAACTGAAGTTTGACGAAACAAGCTTACGGCAATGAGCCGGTCTCCGGTGCCGTTTTTGAGGATAGAAAAAGGCAAAGGAGAGAAAAACACTATGATCATCGTATTGAAACAGGATGCACCCGACGTACAGATCCACGAATTCTGCCGCGAGCTGGAAGGCATGGGCCTCCAGATCAACGACTCCAAGGGCAGCGACACCCACATCCTCGGTCTGATCGGCGACACCAAGGCCATTGCCGGAGAGCTGGGTGCTGGCGAACCCGGTGGTGGAGACCTGCCGCCGCGTGTCCGAGCCCTACAAGAAAGGCCAACCGCAAGTTCCCACCCGGACGACAGCGTCATCGACGTGGAGGGTGTGAAGATCGGCGGCGGTAATTTCGCGGTCATTGCCCCCGTGCAGCATCGAGAGCGAGGAGCAGATCACCTACTGTGCCCAGCGCGTGAAGGCCGCCGGTGCTTCCCTGCTGCGCGGCGGGGCATTCAAGCCCCGCACCTCGCCCTACTCTTTCCAAGGGATGCGCAGCGAGGGCCTCGACCTGCTCAAGCTGGCCCGCCGCGCCACCGGCTCGCCCATTGTGACCGAGATCATGAACACCGAGCACCTGCCCCTGTTTGAAAACGTGGATCTGATCCAGGTGGGCGCCCGCAATATGCAGAATTTCGAGCTGCTCAAGGCCGTTGGCCGCCAGAAAAAGCCGGTCCTGCTCAAGCGCGGCCTTGCCAACACGCTGGAAGAGTTCGTGATGAGTGCCGAGTACATCATGGCCGAGGGCAACGAGAACGTCATCCTCTGCGAGCGCGGCATCCGCACCTTCGAAAGACCAGTATGCGCAACACGCCTGGACCTTGCCGGTGTGGTCATGCTGCACAAATGACCCACCTGCCGGTGGTGGTGGATCCCAGCCATGCCTGCGGCCACGCATGGATGGTGCCGGAGCTGGCGAAAGGCTGCGGTTGCTGCCGGTGCCGATGGTCTGATGATCGAGGTCCACAACAACCCCGCCAAGGCCAAGTGCGACGGCGCACAGAGCCTGACCCCCGACCAGTTCGATGAGCTGATGCAGTTCATTGGCAAAAAGTCGGGAGTTCTTTGGCAAAAAATGATGAACTAAAAGATTTTTTCCTCCTTTTTGCGGCCAAGCTGCCGCTGACTGGGGAGGCAAGCAGCATTTTTTTTGCCCCTGTTTGTGCTCATTTTTTTCTTTTTCATTTTATGGTATACTATAGTGTATTTTGAATCTATCCTTTAAAAAAGAGGTATCATTATGAAAGCACATATCGCACGCAACCAGAACGCCGGTGTCCCGCTGGTTCTGGGCTGGAACCTTTCCGCCGCCGACCGCGGCATCCTGGAAGGCATGGCTCCGCTTTTGGCATGAAGGTCCTGCCCGTGTCCCCTGCCGACGCCGGCAAGACCGTGGCACAGCTGCTGGGCGAGGTGGAGGTACGAAGAGCCCCGCACGCTGGTGCTGGAGCCGAGGCGCCTATCCCCGGCAGTGGTTCTGGCCAACTTCAAGGAGATAAGGATGTGGACACCCTGCTGGATCTCATGAAGCAGGCACAGGTGAATATCCCCTCAAGGCCGTTGTGACCCCCACCAGCCAAGAGCTGGGTGTTCGGTGACCTGCTGGCACATCTGCAGGAAGAGCACACCGCCTTTACCGCCGCAAAGGAGAACCACCCCATGAAGATCCCGCATCAAACCGCATGACCAGCCGCCCTGCTGGCGGCGGTACTGGCCCGCCTGAGCGGGCTGCTGGCCGGCCTGCCTCCAAAAGCGAGAGCTGACCCGCTACACCACCATCTTTTATGATGTGTTCGATACCGTAACGCAGGTGATCGCCTACTGCGAGAGCGAGGAAGAGTTCACCCGCCAGATGGACGCCCTCCACGCAGACCTGATTGAATACAAACCAAACTCTACGACATCTACAACGACTATGACGGCGTGACCAACGTCAAGACCATCAACGACAATGCCGGCAGCGCCCGGTGGATGGTGGACGACCGCATCCTCTCCATGCTGGAGCTGGCCGACCAGATGTACCAGACCACCAACGGCAAGCTGAACATCGCCATGGGCAGCGTGCTGAACATCTGGCACAACTACCGCGAAGCCGCCGAAAAGATGCCGAGACGGATGCCGACAACAAGCTGCCCACCATGGAAGAGCTGGAAGCAGCCGCCCAGCACTGTGATATCAACAACGTGATCATCGACGCGGATGCCAAGACCGTTTATCTGGCCGACCCGGAAATGTCGCTGGATGTGGGCAGCGTGGGCAAAGGCTACGCCGTGGAAATGGTGTGTCAGGCTGCCGAGGCCCGCGGCCTGACCAGCGCTCTGGTGAGCGTGGGCGGCAATCTGCGTGCCATCGGTGTACAAAGCCGGACGGCAGCCAGTGGACCGGCGGTGTGGAAAACCCGTGGAGCTCTTCGGATGTATACACCTCCAGATTCCATGCTGGACGGTGCCATCAACATGAGCGATATGGCCCTTGTGACCAGCGGCGACTACCAGCGCTACTTTGTGGTAGACGGCAAACGCTATCACCACCTGATCGACCCGGATACCCTGTTCCCTTCCACCTACTTCAATGGCGTGACCGTGCTGTGCAGCGACTCCGGCCTTGCCGACTGCCTGACCACCGGCCTGTTCTGCCAGCCGCTGGAGGACGGGATGAAGATCGTGGAAAGTCTGGACGGCGTGGAAGCCCTCTGGTGCACACCGGATCAGCAGGTCATCACCTCTTCCGGCTGGGATTCCCATTTGAAAAATAACCCTTAAAACGGCAAAAAGGCCGACGCAGCACTGCGTCGGCCTTTTGCCGTTTTATCAGATGGTGAACTGCACCACACAGAATGCTGCGTAGATGCACAGCAGTGCAATGCCCCTGCGGGCGGCTCAGCTTGCCCTTGAAGAGGGCGGGCAGGGTGAGCAGCAGCATCACGGCGAACATGACCGGGAACTCCAGCACCAGCGATGCATTGTGGCCGAAGAGCAGGGAGTTCTGCGGGATGGTGAAGAGGGTGCTACCGTGGCAGAAACGCCGCTCACCAGCACCAAATTGAACACGTTTGCACCAATGACATTGCCCAGCGAAAGTGCACCGTGGCCCTTTTTGCCAGCGAGGTGATGGCCGTGACCAGCTCCGGCAGCGAGGTGCCCAGTGCCACGAAGGTGAGCGCGATCACCGACTCCGGCACGCCCAGTGCCTGTGCGATCAGGGTGCCGTTATCCACCAGAAGGTTGGCACCCACGGCAATGAGCACCGCGCCCACGGCCAGCAGACCCAGCTCCTTGGCAAAGGATGCATTTTCTTTCCGGTTCTTCCTCTTCTTCCGGGGCGGGGGCGTTCTTCATAGCCATCACGTTGCAGATGATATACGCTGCGAACATGGCCAGAAGGATCAGGCCCACCGGGCGGGAGAAGTAGCCGGTGGTGTAGGCCACACCGGCATAGAAGGCCGCTGCCACAAAGAAAAAAGCACCGGCGTGCGCAGGCTCTTGGGGTCTACCTTGCCCGGCTTCACCGCAATGGTGATGGCCGCAATGAGGATGCATTGCAGATGATCGAACCGATGGCGTTGCCATAGGCGATCTCGCCGTGGCCGCTGACGGCGGAGGTGGCGGATACCATCACCTCCGGCAGGGTGGTGCCGATGGAGACCACCGTGGCACCGATGAGCAGCTCCGGCACATGGAAGCGGCGGGCAATGCCCGTGGCACCATCCACGAACCAGTCACCGCCCTTGATGAGGCACAGCAGGCCCACGATGAACAGCAAAACAGGAATGAGCATAGTTTTCTCCTTTTTGTTTTCTTGGCAGAGCGGCAATAAAAAAGAGACCTTTATTACATCCTGCCCAAAAACGGGAAAGTGTAATAAAAGTCTCAAGCATCCGGTGACACAGCGGGCATTTCTGCCGGGATGTCGCTGCGCCACAGCGCACCGTTTTTGCAAAACGAGCGCCCTTTACTCCCTTTATCCGAAAAATATTATACCGGTTTTTGCACCAAAGTGCAAGAGGAACGTTGAAATTTCAGCCAGCCTTGGCTACTTTTTTGGCGTTGGGATAAATGCGCTCCATGCGGGCATCGTCAAAATGCGCATCCAGCAGCGTATCGATGCTGCTTTTGGGCGCTTCGCCGCTGGTGCGGGCATCGTAGCGGGCAAGGGCCAGCGCACTGGTGAGCATGTTCACCGCCATGAATACAGCCAGCACCGCAGTTACCCACGGGCGGATATGGCTGCGCACCTTTGCCATGCCCTTTTTCCACCAGCGGATAGCCATAGCGCATCCACGCCACCGCTGCAATGCCCCAGAAAAAGCAGTACAGCAGGTTGATGCGCCCGCCCAGATGAACTTGAGCTTGCTGTAGTCCCAGAACACGGTGCCGAACAAAAAGCTCGGTCACTGCGCTGCAGATGTATTCATACACACCGCCCATGACGGTGCCGAAGGCGAACAGATAGCGGTCGCTTTTGTCCTTTTCCTGCCGCAGCAGCACTGTAGCCATCACCAGTGCCAGCCCCCCCACACCACGCTGAACGGCCCCCAGACCAGACTGGAGCAGCTCATCCAGACCCCGGCGGTCACGCGGCAGAACACCGTCTCCACCATGTCGCCCAGAAACGCGCCGATCACGAACAGCCACAGCAGGTCGGACACGCTGAGGAAGTTCTTTTTTCCCCTTCCGAGCGCAGTCTGCTCCCTGCCGGGCCGCAGCCGGTAAGCATACTGGATGCGTTTTTCAATGTAAAGCGCGATCCTGCGGCGCAGCGTGTCCGGACCGCTCCCCCAGTCTCTGGTTGAGCTGCTCCAGCATCGGGTGCCGGGCCGCATACTGCTGCACCAGCACCGCCGAACCGATCTGGTCCAGTACCGCCACCGTCAGCAGACCCATACTGCCGGGCGCAGCAGCCAGACAGGGATATGCGCGCACAGCTGCAGCAACACATTATTGCCCCACAGCACACTTGCCGTGCCCAGCGCACCCCACAGCAGCGAATACTGCAGGCACACATAGCCGTTCAGATTGAATTTTTTTCCGAATAGTCCCACCACCTTGCGGCGGTGCAGGCGTTCCAGCAGCTTGGCGGTGATCCATTCCATCACCGTTGCCGCCATCATACAGGCAAAAGAACAGGTAGACCGGCTCGGTGCGCAGGTCGCTGAAACTCACGGCCAGCAGCACACCGGTGGTACCGTAGATAAAAACAGAACGGCCTGCCGCCGCACCGCGGTTTTGCAAACCTTCCGCCCCGGATGGTCGCGACTACCGTCTCAGCCACCCAGCCCAGAAAGGAATATACTAGATAAAATAACACCCAGGTATAGAAGTTCAGCGTCATAAGGTTCCTTTCGCTTCCAGTTTTTTCTTACTGCATTGATTGTACCTGTTTTGGGCGCTGTGTACAAGAGCCGTGCAGAAATTTTGTCACTCTGCGACGCGGCAGGCTCTCCGGGCATCTCTGAAAAGACGAAGATCCAGCCTGTTGCTTTGTTTTCAGATACATCTTAGAAAAAAGGCCCTGCCATCCCGAAGGACAGCAGGGTCCAAAATTACAGCTTGAATTTACAGAGCGGAATCACAGCTGGCTCTTTATACAGCTCCACGATCTCCTCCACGCTGGTGTCGCGGGGGTTGCCGGGACGGCAGGCGTCAGCATAAGCGGACTCGGCGAGGAATTGGATATCCTCTTCCTTCAGGATGCCCTTCAGGTTTGCGGGGATGCCCACATCCGCACTCAGCTGCTTGACAGCGGCGATGGTGGCATCTGCAGCCTCTGCGTCGTTCATCTCGTCGATGCCCTTCACGCCCATTGGCCTTGCCGACCGCGCGGTAGCGCTCCCCGGCGACGGTCTTGTTGTACTCCAGACCCACCGGCAGCAGGATGGCGCAAGCCACGCCGTGGGGGGTGTCATACAGAGCCGACAGGCCATGTGCCATGGAGTGCGCGATGCCGAGGCCGACGTTGCTGAAGCCCATGCCCGCGATGTACTGGCCCAGAGCCATGCCTTCGCGGCCTTCCGGGGTGTTCTGGACAGCGCCGCGCAGGTTCTCACTGATGAGCTTGATGGCTTCCAGATGGAACATATCGGAGATGGTGCAGTGGCCCTTGGTGATATAGCCCTCGATGGCGTGGGTGAGGGCATCCATACCGGTGGCGGCGGTCAGCCCCTTGGGCATGGAGGACATCATGTCGGGATCGACCACGGCCACTTCGGGGATGTCGTTGGTGTCCACGCAGACGAACTTGCGCTTCTTTTCCACGTCGGTGATGACGTAGTTGATGGTCACCTCGGCGGCGGTGCCGGCGGTGGTGGGAACAGCGATGGTGAACACAGCGTGCTTCTTGGTAGGAGCAACGCCCTCCAGAGAGCGGACATCGGCGAATTCCGGGTTCTCAATGATGATGCCGATGGCCTTTGCGGTATCCATGGAGGAGCCGCCGCCAATGGTCACGATGCAGTCAGCCTCAGCAGCCTTGAAAGCAGCCACGCCGTCCTGCACGTTGGCAATGGTGGGGTTGGGCTTGATCTCGCTGTACACGCTATAAGCAAAGTTTGCAGCATCCAGCAGATCGGTGACTTTCTTGGTGACACCGAACTTGAGCAGGTCGGGGTCGGAGCAGACGAATGCCTTCTTGTAGCCGCGGGCGGTCAGTTCGGGAACGATGTTCTCGATAGCACCGTGGCCGTGGTAGGAGATGGTATTCAGAACAATGCGGTCAGCCATAAGTACAAATCCTCCAAATCTGTTTGCAGCCGCCTTTCCGGCGGCGTTCCTCACGTTTCAGCATAGCACATCGTCAAAAAAATTTGCAATGTAAAATTGTTTAAATTTGTAGTATATTTTTATACTTGTGTATTATTTTCTATCATCTTTTGTCTGTTTTCCGGCATTATTATCCCCTGCAAAAAACAATCCTTTGCCAAATTGCCGTGCCTGTGTTATACTATTTTAAAGCAACCTTTTGCTGGTGTGGCGCAATGGCAGCAACTGGATTTGTAATCGCGGGTTGCAGGTTCAACTCCCGTCACCAGTTCCATACAAAAATCCCCGATCCATTTGGGTCCGGGGATTTTTGTGCCGAACGCAGGCTCCTTCCTGCGCAAAGAACGACTCTTTCCGTAAAATTTGTGCAAGATGCAACAAAGATATTGTCTTTGTAAAAAAAAAGCAGTATAATACAGGCAACAACAACTAACAGGAGGGAAAATGGAATGCGTCACTCTTTGGGAACCATCGCCTGGCGCGGGCTGAAAGGCCGCCGCCGCCGCGATACCGCTATGATGCTCTGCGTGCTGGCGGCAGTGTTTGCGCTGCTTTGCAGCGGTGCTGTGCTATCAGCAGAGCGGCAGCCGCGCCATGGAGGCAGTGCAGCGCCAGGATCTTTACGGTGCCCGGCAGCTTGCCTCGTTACGACCCTGACCGCCGCAGATGCCGATGCCTTTGTGCAGCAGACAGCCCCCGCTGCGGTGGGGCGTGTGGCGCAGTATGCGGCCCTTGTCAACGACAAGGACCTGCCTTTGGCGCGCTGGGCACTGTGGGACGGGATATCTCGCCTGTGAGCTGCAGCTGCTCAGCGGACGGCTGCCCGGCACCGCCGGAGAGGCAGCGCTGACCACCTCGGTGCTGGACAGCATCGGGGCCTCCTATGAGCTGGGGCAGACCGTGACCCCTGCAGGCGGTGCATGGGGACGATGCACCGGTCCTGCTGTAATTTACCTCCTGTGGGGTGCTGCCCTCCTACGATGCCTACTGGGCGGTGGGCAGCAACCTGCCGGTGGATGCGCTGGTCACCGCCGACAGTCTGCCCCAAAGCTGGGACAGCAAAATACAGCTGCTGTGCTGCTTATGCTGGTGCCGATGCCGCTGGCTCCTTATATAGACGGCAGCCGGGATCCCACCTGGGTGCGCAACACCTACGCCTATCCGGAAGCGGATCTGACCCGGAGCGGCAGCTGGGCTTTATGGGCGGCTGTGCCCTGCTGACCCTGTGCGCGGTGCTCGTGCTGTGCACCCTGCAGCTGCGCCGCCGGGAGCAGAGCCTTTGTCACTCTGCGTATGATCGGTGCCGGAAAAACCGCCCCGTGGCGCTGTGCCTGGGGGAAGCCGTTTTTCTGCTGCTGTTCTGCCTGCCAATCGGCAGCCTGCTGGGGTCGGCCTGTGCCGCCACCCTTTGCCGTGCAGGGGCACGTGCGCTATCTCAGCCTGCCGTGGGGGACAGCTGGCGCTGGCGTGGGCTACCGGCACCGGGGCCGTGCTGCTGGGCTTTTTGCTGCCTGCCCTGCGGCAGGCCGGGCAAAACAGCGCCGTGTGCGTGGCTGCCGACCCATCTGCCCCCTGCCCTGCGGCGGGCGGAGAAAAAGCCCAGTAAAAAGATTACAGCGCCGTGTGCGGCTGCTCACGCCGCTGCCGCTGCGGCTGGTGGTGCTCAATGCGCTGGGGCTTACGCTGGCGCTGTGCTGTGTGTTCTGAGCACCCGGAAACTGCTTCCCTACCGCACGGCGGCTTCGGCAGCGGTGCAGGTAGCGCCGGGCAGAACACCCTGACCGACGGCCTTTGGGAGGATCTGTTGCGCCGCCGGACGTCCAGCAGGCCGCCATGCGCACCGATATGAACTATCTGTGCGGCCTTTCCAGCGATGCCTTTACGGCGCATGACCTGTGGGGGACTGTATACCCACCAGGACAGCCTCTACACCATGTTTACCATGCAGGATGCGGACACGGTAAACACCCTTGTCACCGCATTGCCGGATGCAGAGCTGGAAGCGCTGGCTGCGCAGTGCAGCACCCCTGGGATCTGGACGCACTGCGCAGCGGGCGAGGCCGTGCTGCTGTATGCGCCGGATTTTGTACTGGACGAAAACGGCCAGACCCAGTGGGGCACGCAGGCCGCACCCTTTGCGGGCTGCACGGCAGTGCTGGAGTACCCTACCCTGACGGCGCACACAGCCAAAAGAGCCTGACCATCGGCGGCTTGATTGCAAGCATTGATATGGACAGCCTGCCCTTTGCAGACAGCTCCCCCACCACCTACCAGCTGTACTGCAGCCGGGCGCTGGGCCGCGCCCTCTGGGCAGAAGAATACGGCACGCCCTACGGGTATACCGCCATCAACCTGAAACTAAAAAGCCAACGCCAGCTACGCTACCCAGAAATCCATTGCAGGGCTGGTGACCCGCCGGGGCGGCGTACTGCGCACCAACAGCTACGAAACTGCCCGCCGGATGTATCAGGAAGGCAGCACCGGCGCGTTCTTCTGGGCGGTCGCCGGAGTGGTGGGCGCTGCACTGGCCCTGTTTTTACTGTGGAACCTGTTCGGGCTTTACTGGCAGCACCAACGGCTGCGCATCGGTATCTTTCAGGCAGGGGGCACCTCGGCTGCCATGCTTGCGGCACTGCGGCATCCGGCAGGGCGTGCTTGCAGTGCTGGGTGCGCTTTTGCTGGCAACCTGCCGTATGGGCCTGTGGCGCTGGAGCTGGCACAGCTCGGTCACCCGGCAGAGCGGCCGCATCCTGACCTTTGCGGCCCCTGCCTATGGCCGTATCGGAGTATCCCTAGGCGCTGCACCTTGCGGTATGCGCAGGTTATCTGCTGTTCGTGCTGGCGCTGCAGCTGGCCCCCGCTGGAGCGGCTGGCACGCAGCCAGCCCATGGACAATCTGAAAAAAGGAGTGTAACGCGATGAGAGATCGTACTGGAAGCCCGGGCTGTGACCCGTACCTACGGCACCGGCACCGGTGCCACCCACGCCCTGCGCGGGTGGATGTGGAGATCGAGCAGGGCAGGTTTACCGCCATCATCGGGGCCAGCGGCTGCGGCAAATCTACCCCCAAGCTGCAGGCACTTGGCGGAGGTGGACGCCCCCACCAGCGGCAAGGTACTGCTGGAAGGGCAGGATCTGTATGCGCTGCCGGATGCCGCACTTGCCCGGCTGCGCCGTACGCGGCTGGGGTTCGTGTTCCAGGCATTCCACCTGCTGCCGGAGTATACGATGCGGGACAACATCCTGCTGCCGCTGCTGCTGGACAAACGGGAGCCGGACGAGGAATACCTTGCCCTGCTTACCCGGCAGCTGGGGCTGACCGCTGCTGCAGCGCCAGCCCACCCAGCTTTCCGGCGGGCAGCAACAGCGCGCCGCCATTGCCCGGGCACTGATCACCCGCCCTGCGGTCGTGCTGGCAGACGAGCCTACCGGCAACCTGACCACCAGAACAGCGTGGAGGTATTCCGCCTGCTGCGGGAAGGGCAGCCGCACAGCAGCACCAGACCGTTGTGTATGTCACCCACGACCGGCTTGGCGGCGCAGGCAGACCCGGTGCTGCGGATGCAGGATGGCCGGATCGAAGAAGCATAAAACCTGCACTTTTTTCTCTGTCCGGGTGTTTGCGAATGGTGGATCTTGTTGTATAATAGAGAAAACACGCCCCGGAACAAAAAAGGAGGAACCTACCATGATCCAATTCGGTCTACGTCTGCACGACGCAGAAAAGCTGCCCATTGAACAGGTGCTGCCGCTGGTACGCCAGAAGGGGCTTTTCCCTGCGTGCATCTGGCGCTGAGCAAATCCCTGAAGGAGGTGCCCAACACCCCTCTGCTCCTCACCCCCGGCTACGCGGCGGCCTATCTGCGCCGTCTGTTTGCAAAAAAAAATGAGCTGGACATTGCGGTGCTGGGCAACTATGGAATCTGGCGCACCCGGATACGGATGCACTGCACGCCATTCAGAAAGTACGCGCATATCCGCTTTGCCAGCCTGCTGGGCTGCGGCATGGTGGGCACCGAGACCGGTGCGCCCAACGCGGAGTACAAAGTTCTGCCCGGAGTGCCGCAGCGATGCCGCACTTTCCTACCTTTATCAAGAACTTCGCTGGTGGTGCGCTGTGCCGAGCAGTACGGCGTGACCATTGCCATTGAACCGGTGGTCAAGCACATCGTGTACGATGCCAGACGCGCCCGCACCGTGCTGGACGAGATCGGCAGCCCGAACCTGCAGATCCTGTTCGACCCGGTGAACCTTTTGAACATGGAAAACGTAGACCAGCGGGAGGAAGTGTTCGCCGAGACCATTGAGCTGCTGGGCAAGGACATCGCCATGATCCACTTCAAGGACTTTTTGCTGCAGGACGCCGACGGGCAGCTGGCTGCCACCGGTGCCGGACAGGGGCGGTATGGGCGACTACCGCACCATTCTGCGGTTTGCCAAGGAACAGAAGCCCTATGTGTTCGCCACCTTGGAGAACACCACCCCCGGAAAACGCAGTCCAGTGCCTGCAATATCTGCAAAACAGTACGACGAGTGCTGATAACAAATTGAACTGCACGCTGCTATCCGCAGCAACTGGTGTTTTCATAGTATGAAAAAAGTCTGAACCGGTGGCTCATGCCTCAGTTCAGACTTTTTGTTATTCTATGCCCCATCTGCCAGCGGCAAAGGCTCAGGCCTTCGTAGCCTGAAAGCTGATCTGCTCAATGGCCTCGTTGAGAATACTAAAATTGAGAATTATTTGTCAATTTTCGAAAGGTGCGGAGAAGGCACCCTGCCCCCTAATGAAAGCAAACGGCCTGAGCCCTGTACCATACAGGATCCAGACCGTTCCGATTGCTTTTTACTTCTGCTCTTTGTCCACTACCTGGATCTTGCCCTTCTTCCACAACACATAGGAAGTCAGGATGCCGATGGGCAGCATCACGATGATAAAGATGCCCACAAGCCCGCCCAGCACGGAGCCGTAGCCTGCAAGGCGTGCGGCGAGGGAGAGCACCGTCATGATGATCAGCACCGGAAGCACCCCCTTGATGCCGCCCTTGACCACCTTTGCTGCCGCTGGACGAGCTGGCGAACAGCCCCAGCGCCATGGAGCCGAACAGGGCCGGCAGCAGGTAGCCGGAGGCCGTCTTTGACGGCGGGCAGCTCGAATACCGGGCTGATGAAGGAGGCGCACACCGCTGCCAGCGTCAGGATGGCAATCGTCATCAGGGAGGAGACCGCAACAGCCACCGAGGCTATGGCCTCACCCTCCGGGGTGTTGGGCTGCTTTTGGGGTCAGGTTCATGGCGTTTGCCGCCACCGGAGCTTCAGGTTCATAATGTTGCCGGTGATGAAAGCCAGATAGGCCGAGCAGCCCAGAATGGGGGTGTAGCTCAGTGCTTCCTGAAAAGCCCACCGGGATGTAGATGAGCAGGATGGAAAAAGGTGTTCACGTTGAACACCTCGCCCAGAGACAGGATGCTGTCGTAGGCAGCCAGCACCACAAAGGGCAGCGCCACATGTAAATGAGGGCGATCAGGGTACCCACGGCCCCAGGCGGTGCGCCCAGCTCTGGAAGGAGTCCATTTTGGTCTCAGTCTTTGCTTTGCTCATGTCCGTTTCCCTCCTCAACCGAAAATCCGTACCCACGCCAGCGACGAGATCAGACCGCCCAGCATGGAGAATGCCATCACGAAGTTATTGAGCCATGCAAGCCCCGGGCGCTTTGCCAGCACACCCACACCAATGGCGATCACAAGACCGGTGATCATAACGGCAGCCTGCACATTGTCAGTGAACAGCAGAATGGGAATGTATACCGAGAACATCACAAGCATGAACACGCCGGACAGCACGTTTTTCCGGTGCTGCCGCCGTTTTCGGCTGCAGCGGTCCACGCTCTTGCACAGCTTTTGCCGAGGGGCAGCAGGATCGAAACCGCTCAGCATACCCACGCTCATCAGGATCATCACCACGCCGAACTGCCGTCCGGTGGCGCTTTCCAGCATTTCCGCAGAGGATGCGTAGCCCAGCACCTGCGCAATGGAGCTGGAGATCAGTCTCGTAGGACAGAGAACCGATGACCGACAGCCGCCACCATGCCCACACGCTGCCCAGCACCGCAATGAGCACGAACAGACCCACCACGATGGAAAGGCTGGGCACGACGGAAAATATAAGGCTGGATTTGATCACGTTGCTCAGTTCCTTGCGGGTGATGCCCAGCTCCAGACAGTGGTCATAGGCCTTTTGAGGTAGACCAGCGAGAATGCGGAAATGTACAAAAAGACCGCCGATGACCAGCGCCAGCAGCAGCGGGCTCTGATGATATCTTTCATGGTTGCCATAGATTGTCCTTCCTATAAATACAGAATAAACGAAAAAAAAGCGGGTATTTTTCTGCCCGCCGTTCTCGTGATACGGACAGGATACCCAAAAAGCAGTTTCTGTCAAATGAGTATGACTAAAGTGTGAACAGCTTTTGGATACATTTCCGGCAGGAGAAGCAGCAAAAAGCCTTTGCCGTGTTAAAATAATAAAGTGTTGACTGCCGGTCATTTTGCTTCCGTTGAAAATTGCACAAATTTTAAAGGAAAAATTTCTGTCGTTCTGCTGAAAGCAGCAGGCATAAACAAGGTATTTTTCTGCCTTGCCCTTGTCGGTATCAGGTCTTTTCCGTGAAATACAAAGCAAAAGGGAGTTCCGTCACGGACGAATGTCCGGGCAGAGCCCTTTTCACTTATTTTATTATGTCTTACTCGGCTTCCAGATCCCGCAAGGTCAGCTTGTCGGCGGTGTAGCCGTTGCCCTCCCTGTTCAGGACAGCTTGATCTTCAAATCTGCCAGCAGATTCACCGCTTCCGGCAGGGAAAATTTCCGGCATCCTTCAGGCGGCTGCCCAGAATATCCACCTTATAGCCGGTGGCCTCCGGAAATCCGCTTTGCGCAGATCGCACTGGTAGAACCCGTTTCGTTGCAGCTCTGTGCCTCCCTTGAAACTTGCCGCCAGTTGCATCTCGCACTTGGCAAACATGGAGCCTACGATCTCGTTTCCGTTTGAAAAAATCGAAAGCGGTTGAAGTTCATTTCGGTAAAGGTGTTGTATTTCAGGCTGCAGTCCTTCAGCGTGTGGATGGGGTCTGGGAATGCGCCGTTTGACAGCAACGGCGCCCACTCGATCTCCTGCAGGCGGCAGTCCTCAAAATCCAGCGACTGCACTGAGGAGGACACGCTCCGCAGCCCGGTGATCTCGCACCGCACGAACCGACACTCAGTTCAGGGTGGTGTGGTCCAGCTCACATTTTGAAAAAAGGAGCAGTCCACAAATACGCAGTCCGCAAAATCGCAGCTTTCAAAGGCTTCCCCTGCAAATGACAGGCCGGTAAACCGTTCGCCTTCGCAATAACGTTCTGTCGTAGCCTTCCCCTTTTTATCGCAGTTCTTCCAGCAGGGCGGTTGCAACCCTCCAGCACTATCCTGCCATGTAGCTTCAAAGTCCCCGGTGTACCACGGGTCTGCCACATCGCCGGGGCGGCGGGTGTGATCCATCAGCAGCGAGACCTTGTGCTCCAGGTCACCGCCCACAAACCGTGCCATGTTCCGCAGGTTGTTGTGATCCATGGCGATCAGGTAATCGTAGGTTTCGTATCCCTCCGGGTCATCTGCCGGGCGGTCGCCTCGCGCAGAAGATGCCGTGCTCGGCCAGCTTCCGCCGGGCGGGGGATAGACCGGGTTGCCGATCTCCTCGGTGCTGGTGGCAGCCGAGGCAATTTCAAACTGCGCGGAAAAGCCCGGCCTTTTCCACTAAAGTCCTTCATCACAAATTCCGCCATGGGGCGGCAGATATTGCCGTGGCAAACAAACAACACCTTTTTTCATCTTACTCCCCCAGCACCTCACCCAGTGCCAGCACAGCGTTACGGACGCACTCCGGGCAGGGGCACAGCGGTGCACCGGTCTCCACACCCTTCAGGTCTTTACAAATGGTAGCGCCGCATTTTTTCCTGAAAGTTCTGCAGCAGTTCCTTTGAAATGCGGGGCGTGCCCTGCCGTCGGTGACAACGCCTGCCACCATCACTGCGCCGATGAGTGCACCGCAGGTGCTTTCCATGCAGCCCATCCCGGCGGCATGTGCCTGCGCCCAGCTTCATCAGGGTGTCGGCATCCACCGGCAGCTTATCCTCAAATGCTTTCAGCACCGCCTGCGCGCAGTTGCACTGTCCGGCAGCTTTCCATGCGGCAGCCTGTGCTGCCGTTCTTTGATGTTCATTTCACAGTCCTCATCTTTCTTTGATCCGTTCCGGTTCATTGCGTTCAGTATACCACGCTTTCCCCTGTGGAAAAAAGATTCCGCCTCCATAAAGCCCTATTTCCGGGATCAGTTCCTACACCACCACATACAGCATAGCTCCGGCAAAAAGGTCAAGAACCTTTGTTCACCTTGTGCCCTCCTGCGGCTTCAACGCCCTTTTGCGGTATTGCAGGGGACTTTTGCCCGGTGGCTTTTGCAAAGCGGGTGGAAAAAAGTTGCTGGCATCGCCAAAGCCTACCTCCTGTGCAATCTCGCTGACGCTGTGGTCGGTGAGGACAAGCAGTTCCTTTGCCTGGGTGATGCGGAAGTTGACCAGATAGTTATACGGCGTCGTGCCCATATACCGCCGGAAACAGGCGAAGAAAATAGCTTTTTGCTCATGTGCGCCTCTGCCAGCAGGTCGGCAAGGCAAAGCTCTTTCTGGTAATTCTTGCGCAGGGTCTCTACAGCCTGCAAAATGACCTGCCGTGCACTGGTGGCCTCGGTCTGTGCAAGGATGCTCCGGGCGCACAGCGCCAGCATCTCGTGCAGCGCCAGCCCGGTGGTCACCATGCTGTCCACGGTGCTGTGCTCCATCTGCGCTAAAAGCGTTTCAAAATATTCCTGCATCTTGACCCCGGTAAGCTGCACCGGGGTCATTTTGCCGAGGAAGCAGCAGCGGCTCCATGGCAGCCACCCCTGCGCCGTCCAGATGCACCCAATAATGATGCCAGCAGCTTTGCCCCGGGGCGGTGCAGTAGCTCTGCGGGGTGCGGCAGTTCAGCAGCAGCGCCTGCCCGGTGCCGAGCACCACATGGCTTTCCCCTTGCTCGATGAGCCCTGCACCCCGGAGGGTATAAAACAGAAGGTAGCTTTCTTTATCGGTGCGGGCAGTGGAAAAATGCTGCTGGGCATAGAACACCCCCCCCCTCGGTGCAGTAATAGGGCTGTGCCAGCTCTGCTTCGCTGGGAGTGGTGCGTTTCCATACACTCTCCGGGGTCACATCCATGTTATAAGTCAACATTTTCCGGTTCCTCACTTTCTGTGTTCAGTATAGCGCACCGGTCTTTGCCGTGCAAGAGTAGACTTTTCACAAAGAATGCGTCACCTTTGCGGATGGAATTGCCCGCATTATACCGCTATACTGGTAGCAGTCAAAGCCACACAGGAGACGCATTATGCACAAAAATTATCTTGCCATCGACATTGGTGCGTCCAGCGGGCGGCACATTGTCGGATGGATGGAGAACGGCGTTCTCCGCACCGAGGAAGTGTACCGGGGTTTTTCCCAACAGCGTCCAACGGGTGGACGGTCATCTGGAATGGGACATCGACAGCCTGTTTGCCAACGTGAAGCAGGGCATCCGGGAAGTCTTTGCAAAATATCCGAATATCGAGAGCCTTTCCATCGACACATGGGCGGTGGACTATGTGCTGCTGAAAAACGGTCAGCCCCTCTACCCTGTCTACGCCTACCGCGACAGCCGGACGCAGGCGGTCATCCCCGAAGTCCACAGCATCCTGCCCTTTGAACAGCTTTACCAGCGCACCGGCATCCAGTTCCAGCCCTTCAACAGCATTTATCAGCTGTACGCTGACAAAAAGCCGGACGGCTGACAGAAGCCGAGGACTTTTTGATGATCCCGGAATATCTGCTGTGGAAGCTCTGCGGCGTAAAGGCGCGAGTACACCAATGCCACCTCCACCGGCCTTGTGAATGCTCAGACCGGGGAATATGATCCGGAAATTTTACAGGCGCTTGGCCTGCCGGAAACGATGTTCCCCAAGCTGACGGCTCCCGGTACGGTGCTGGACCCGTTGAAGGCGGACATTGCCGCCGAGGTGGGTGGGCAAACAAAAGGTAATTGCTGTGCGCCACCCACGACACCGCCAGCGCGGTGGAGGGCATCCCCATGGAACAGGGCGATGCGCCGTTTTTCTCCTCCGGTACATGGAGTCTGCTAGGGGTCAAGCTGGCAAAGCCCATCACCAACCCGGAAAGCTGCCGCGCAAACTTTACCAACGAGGGCGGCGTGGGCTACATCCGCTACCTGAAAAAAACATCATGGGTCTGTGGATCATCCAGTGTGTGCAAAAAACAGCTGGGCATCTCCTTTGCCGAGATGGTGGAGCTGGCCAAGACCAGCACCTACACCCGCATTTTTTGATGTGAACGCCGCCCGCTTCTCTGCCCCGCAGGATATGCGCGCGGAGATTCGCACGGCTCTTGCCGAGACCGGCGAAGCCCCGGCCACGGACGCCGACCTTATCAACAGCATCTACCATTCGCTGGCCTACTGCTACGGGGAAGCCTTCCGGGAGCTGGAATCTCTCACCGGGCAGCACTGGGATAAACTCTACATCGCAGGCGGCGGCGCAAAGAACGCCACCCTGAACGAGCTGACCGCCCATTATACCGGAAAACAGGTCGTGGCTCTGCCCATCGAGGCCACCGCCATCGGCAATTTGAAAATTCAGATGCAGATTTAAGAAGGAGGAAGCCTATGAGTTACGCAGAAGCAAAAGCCCGCTACGCCGCCATTGGCGTGGACACCGAAGCTGCCATTGCCCGACTGAAAACTTGTCCCCATCTCCCTGCACTGCTGGCAGGGAGATGACGTCCGTGGCTTTGATACCGACCCCACCTAAGCCCCTGACCGGCGGCATTCAGACCACCGGCAACTACCCCGGTCGTGCCCGCACCCGGAGGAACTGATGGCAGACATGGACAAGGTGCTGTCCCTCTGCCCCGGCACCAAAAAGATCAACCTCCATGCCTCCTATGCCATTTTTGACGAGGAAATCCGTGGGTAGACCGGGACAGGCTGGAGCCGAAGCACTTCAAAAAAATGGGTGGATTTCTGTGCAGGCAAGCGGGCTGGGCGCAGACTTTAACCCCCACCTTTTTTTCCACCCAAGTGCGACCCGCTGACCCTTGCGAGCCCCAAACCCGAGACGCGCGCAAATTCTGGGTGGAGCACGGCAAGGCGATATCCGCATTTCGCGGTATCTGGCGGAGGAGCTCGGTCAGCCGTGCATCATGAACATCTGGACGGGCGACGGACTGAAAGATATTCCCGCCGACCGCATGACGCCGCGCATGCTGTATAAAGAGTCTCTCGATGAGATTCTCTCTGAGCCGTACGATTTTAACCTTGTAAAGCCGTGTGGAATCGAAGGTGTTCGGTATCGGTGTGGAGGCGTACACGATGGGCAGTGCGGAATTTGCGCTGAGCTATGCGGCGATGAATAAAGATAAGTGCATCCCGCTGCTTGATAACGGCCACTACCACCCGACGGAGGTCGTATCCGATAAAATTCCGGCGATGCTGACGTTCTTCCCGGAGATTGCGCGCTGCACATCACGCGCGGCGTGCGCTGGGACAGCGACCACGTGGTGCTGTTTGACGACGAGACAAAGGAGATTGCGAAAGAGATCGTGCGCTGCGGCGGGCTTTCGGGTCGTGTTAAGATTGCGCTCGATTACTTTGACGCGTCCATCAACCGTATCGGCGCGTGGGTGACGGGTTTCCGCAATGTACAGAAGGCGCTGTTGTTCGCGCTGTTGCAGCCGACGGAGGAGCTGACGAAGCTGCAGAACGAAAGCAGGACTTCACGTCTTTGATGATCCGCGCGGAGGAGTTGAAAACGATGCCGTTCGGCGATGTTTGGGCGGAATACTGCAAGGAGCAGAATGTCCCCGCAGACGACATGGCGTGGCTTTCTGAAATTAAAAAAAATACGAAAACGAAGTGCTTTTAAAGCGCTGAGGAGGTATGTTAAAAATGATGACGGAAATTCCCGCAGTACGCGGTTTTATCCGCATGTGCACGGATGGTTGGGAGCAGGGTTGGCACGAGCGAAACGGCGGCAACCTGACCTACCGCATGAAGCCGAGGAAGTGGAGCAGTGCCGTCTCGTTTTTCACCGCGCCGCGCGAGTGGAACAGCATGGGCGTGCAGGCAGATAACTTAAAGGGAGAATATTTCATCACGACGGCAAAGCAGCGGCAAAGTTTTTGCGCAATGTGCAGGATGATCCGGGAGCACAACATCGGTATTGTAGAGATCAACGATGGGGCGACAGCTGGCGCATTGTGGGGCCTTGAGAACGGCGCGCGCCCGACGAGCGAATTCCCGAGCCACTTTATGAACCACAGCGTCCGGGCAAGGCCGCCACCACGGCGCAAACCGTATTCACCACCGCCAATGTGATTGCCCTGACTTCAGCATTTCCTGCTCTCTGACTCTGACCGGGGACTTCACCTTGCATGGCAAAGCGCTACCGAGTGCCCGGTGGCGTTCCCTTTGGAGGCGCGCGCGTTCGCCCTCGCGATGGATGCCTCGGCGGGGCAGACATGCCACGGCCACCAGCGAGTGATGACAAACCCGGCTCAGGCCGCCATCTGCACAGCATCGGTCTGTTTGCCTCCCGCCCGTTCGACTTCCTCCTTGACATCACCTTGGCCCGCCTCACACCATCGAAAAGAGCGCCGAGCACTCTACGTCAAGGTAAAAGCTCTCTTCCATGGGCGGCGGCATCATCCGGTGCGGCGACCATCACCGACGACGACCTCCGCGCTTAGTTGCCCACGCACTTTGCGTGACCCTGAACGAGAAAGTTCCTCAACTGAGCCATCTTTCTCCATTTCCTTTCACAGAGGCAGAACAGGCATCCTGTCTTCGATACCGCCAAAACGGTAACGCAGGATGCCTGTTCTGCTTTTATGTTTCCCGGAATTCCATGGGCGTCCGGTGACCCGCTGGAAAGACCGTGCTGCGAAATACGCGGGCGGCAAAGCCAAGCTGCTCGGAAATTTCCCGGACGCCGAGCGGTGTACTTTTCAGCAGAACTTTCTGCAACGTTCGGACCTTGCAAATCCTTTACATAAGCTCAAGTCACACTCAGACCCGTTTCCTCTCTTCCTTTGAATCTCTGCGAGGTAATAGTTCCGTGTAGCCCACCAGCGCGGCAAGCATCTTCTCTGCCATCGATCTTTTGTCCAGATTCATTCTCGATGTAACCACACACACTTCGGGAATCTGCGTTCACCGAGGTTCGTTTCCGTCCGGTGCTTTGCGGACCCGCCGGACGAAATCGTCGCACATCATCATTGCAAGCGCTCAGCCTTCATCCAGCGATTTTGCCGTGTTTCCTGGCCAGCCTGAATGTAGCTTGTGCAGCGAGTACGCTCCTCCGACAGACGCTCAATGCAGCATCGAGCACACCAGCAGAGGTGAACACGATGATGACGGAGGTCTTGCGCCTGGCGTAGCACATCGCTGCTCTGCACCGGTACACCTTACCTTATGCCTCAAGGCCAGTTAGAAAGCGCTCGTTTGTAATTCATATTCCATTCCTGCAGCATTCCCTGCCCGCCATCCAGATTTTTATACCGGTCGTGGGATGGCAGCATTTCTTCCAGCCGTTTCCAGGTTGCACTGCTGTTGACACAGCTCAGTTCCAGCCGCCGCCCGGTCAGGCAGTAGTGATCATCAGCAGATAGTATATATTGGTGTTTTTGGGGTAGAAACTTTTTTTGTAGGTTTGTAAAGCTGTGGTCCATGCCACACTGATCTTCCAGCTTGCTGTAATATTTCAGTCCGTCCTCGATCCCGTGCATTGTCACATCCCGATGGAACACCGGCCCGATGACCCGGACACGCTTCCAGCCTCCCCTCTTTTCAAAAGCTGCGCCCCACAAAGACCCAGCCGTCCCTTTGGTAACGGGTACATCATCCGGTTCCCATGCTCCAGCATCCGCTGGTTTGCAGCAGCCTCAAATGCGCTGGCTAGGTCTCGTCCGGGCAGTTGCTCCGTAGTAGCTTCTTGCATCATAGCACCATGTATAAACATTGCCGCCGCACTGGACAAGCTCGAAAACAGCATCATATTCTGAGAACATCCAGTAACTCTTCCGGCTCATTGGACTCATTGATAGAAATAGTATATCATTGCTTACCGATGCCTGAGTCTCTCAAGCTCCGGCAATATTTCCAGCACCGCGGTTGCTTTGCGGTCTGTTCCAGTTCACGGCGATCAGGCTGAACTGCATGGCATAGCCCTTCGCCACTCAAAGTTGTCCATCAGGCTCCAATGGAAGTAGCCTCACTGTGCTGTCGGCGATGCAGCTGCACGTCGTCCAGTGCCTGGGATAACGCCACACGGCGGGTGTCATCGGCGGCAAGCCGTTTTCGGTGACGATGAGGTCGCCTGACCTCTGCCACCTTGTGGAGGACGTGCCCAGTGCCCGGATAGACCTCGTAATCCATCTGTCGTTCCTGCCGCTGACAAAGACCTGTGGTTGGGTATGCTTCAGAACACCCAGCATTCCTCCATGATTCTCCTTTATCAGAAGCCGTGTTTGGCAGCTCATTGTAACAGGCTCCAGTGAGCAAAAGGATAATTATCAAAGCATAAAATTTTTTTGCTGAGCGGTCAGAACTACACGAATTTATCCTTACTCCCACTTTTTGTTCTCGGTAAAGTACTTGGCTGCATTTCTGTTATTCTGGTGTCAGAAAAAGCAGAACTCAGTTCAATAAAAAGGAGGAAAAACATTATGTTCAAAAAAGAAACCCAGTGCCAGTGAGGTAGACGACGTCCAGTACCGTCGCGCCAAAACATGGCAGATCATCTGTTATGCCTGCAACGCCTTTTTTGTGGGCATGAGCGTCTACTCCCTGATCGGTATGGCCAGTTATTCTGCCAGCATCGGCTACGGCATCACCACTGCAACCGTTGGCATCATCCTGATGCTGGCCCGCATTCTGGACGCCTTCACCGATCCGATGCTGGCATTCGTCTACGACCGCGTCAACACCTGTTTCGGGCAAGCTGCGCGTTCTGCTGATCAGCGGCTACCTGATCGAAGCGGTGGGCCTGCTGTGTATGTTCAACCTGTGTTCCAGCAAGGGCTTCGGCCTGCCGGTGTTCGTTTTGACCTACATTATTTATATTATCGGCTATACCGTCAACATGACCGCCCAGACCCTGCCGGCTATTATGACCAACGATCCCCGCCAGCGTCCCACCATCGGTGTCTGGACCACTGCGCTGAACTACTTCGTGCCCATGGGCATGAGCATGCTGGTCTACACCGTCATCCTGCCCAAGTGCGGCGGCACCTTCAATCAGGGCTTCCTCAGCACGGTCTGCACCATCGTCCTGATCATTGCCGGCATCGGCACCCTGATTGTCTGTGCCGGCATCTCCGCCTACGATAAGCCCGGAAAACTTTGAGGGCATCAGCAAAATCACGAACCGCTGAAGGTTGCGGATATTCTTTCTTGAGGTGTTCAAAACACAACAAGCCCCTGCAGTGCTATGTTGCCTCCCACGCTTCCGATAAGCTGGCACAGCAGGTAGGCAGCCAGGCCATCATCAACACGATGCTGAACGGCATCCTCATCGGCAACATGGGTCTTGCTACCACCCTTAGCATGATCAGCATGGTGCCTTCCATCTTTTTTGCGGCCTTCGGTGCAAAGTATGTAGGCAAAAAGGCAGCAAGAAGGGCATCGTGACCCCGACCTGCGTCAGCATGGCCATCACCTCTGTGCTGATCCTGTTCTTCATCTTTACCGACACTCGTCGATCGGTGTGATCGGCAGCCGGAACATGATCGTTTACGTCCTGCTGACCCTGCTGCAGAACGGCTCCAACATGTGCATCACCACCTCCAACAACTCTTACATGGCTGATACCATCGACTACGAGCTGGACCGCAGCGGCCGTTACATCCCGGCGGTTGTCTCCGGCACTTACAGCCTGATCGATGCTTCATCACCTCGGTGGCTGCTGTCATCGCCACCGGTGCGGTCGCCCTTTTGGGTTACACCACCACCATGCCCCCAGCCCATTTCATGTCATTAAACCTCCGGCATCTTTCTGATGACCCTGCCATCAAGTACGGTTCGCCGATGCTGGGCTGTCATCACCCTCGGGACAGATGGCTGCCTGTCTGACCAAGGAAGAAATGGGTCAACGTCCAGAAGCGCATCGCAGATAAAAGACGCCCTCGTCATGAAGTGATTGCAGAGAATATGCAGTAACACCCCTGCAAAAACCGAATGAAAGGATTCATACGTTTTTTCTGATTTTGCTGATTCATTTTTTTTTTTTGGCAAATAAAGGAGTTTTTACCATGAGCAAGACTATCCTGTTGGAATCAGAAAGGACTGGCATACCAAGGAGAACCCCGGCATCCCCCACCGCCATTATGGGTGAGGCCATTGCCCTGCCCCCCACACATGAACGCGGTGGACGGTCAGGACGGCGGCAACGATTACTACCGCGGCACCTGCTGGTATACGCCTCCCGGACAAAGCCCGCCATCCCCGGCAGGCGGCAAAAGCAATTTTTGCAGTTGACGGCGCAGTTACGACCGCCGCCGTTTACCTGAACGGGGAAAACTGGCCGAGCATTGCGCGGCTATTTCCACCTTTCCGCTGACCTGACCGAACATCTCAAAGAGGAAAATCTGCTGGCAATTTCGTGGACAACTGCGACAACGACACCGTAAACCCCAGAAGGCAGACTTTACCTTTTCTACGGCGGCATTTCTACCGCGATGTAACTCTGCGCATCGTTCCGGCAGAGCACTTTTGCCCGCAAACGGCGCACCGGCTCTGAAGGTGACCCCCATCGTCACCGACCTTAAGCCGCCAAGACCGTCGAAGTCACTGTGGAAGCCGCCGTGGTGGGTGCAAGAGCGTTACCTTGCGCTGGAAGGCCAGAATCACCGCTCCGGCGCGAAAAACTGCAAAGGCTGTTTTTCACCCGGACAATGCCCGCCTGTGGGATGGCGTGGACGATCCCTTTCCTTTACACCGTTCTGCCAAGCTGGACAACGGTGAAGAGAACGCTTCTGCCCGCTTCGGCTGCCGGAAGTTTTGAGTTTGACCCACAGAAGGGGCTTCATCCTGAACGGCCGCAGCTATCCGCTGCGCGGTGTTTCCCGCCATCAGGACCGCAAGGGTGCGGGCAATGCCCCTGACAAACGAAATGATGGAGGAGGACATTTCCATCATTCTGGAAATGGGTGCCAACACCATCCGGGTGGCGCACTACCAGCACGCACAGTATTTCTTACGACCTGTGTGATGAAAAGGGCCTTGTCATTCTGGGCAGAGATTTCCCCTACATCACCATGCACATGACCAACGGCCGTGCCAACACCCCTGACCCAGATGGAAGAGCTGATCGTCCAGAACTACAACCACCCCTGCATTGCCGTTTGGGGCCTGTCCAACGAGATCACCGCCGCCTCTGCGGTCAACGAGGATCTGCTGGAAAACCACCGTCTGCTGAACGAGCTGGCACAAGCTGGACCCCCACCCGAAGACCACCTCATGGCAAACGTGTTCATGCTGGAGACCACCAGCCCCCATTCTGGAGATCCCGGATGTGAACAGCTACAACCTCTACTTCGGCTGGTATCTGGGCGAATTGATCAAGAACGATGAGTTCTTTGGACAAGTACCACGCCGATTACCCTGACCGCTGCATCGGCTTTTCGGAGTATGGCGCAGACGCCAACCCCCTCAGTACCAGAGCAGCCACCCGGAAAAGGGCGACTATACCGAGAGCTACCAGTGCATTTTACCATGAGCATATCGCAAAGATGATCGCCGACCGTCCTTGGCTGTGGGCGACCCATATGTGGAATATATGTTTGATTTTGCCGCCGATGGCCGCGATGAGGGGCGGCAAGCACGGCGAAACCAGAAGGGACTTGTCACCTTTGACCGCAAGCTGAAAAAAGACCCGCCTTTCTATCTCTACAAGGCCTTATTGGACAAAGGAGCCGTTCGTGCACCTGTGCGGCAGCCGCTATGTGACCGCCGAGGATGCTGACCGAGATGAAAGTCTACTCAATCTGCCGGAGGTCTCGCTGTACAAGGACGGTCAGCTGGTGGAGACCAAGCAGGGCGACAAGGTGTTCACCTTCCAGCTGCCCATCACCACGGCAGCACAGCATTGAGGCACGCTCCGGCGGTCGCAGGTGAACAAAACAAGGTGTTGGGCGCCCAACCCGGATTACGCCATGGACAACCGCAAAAACGTGACCAACTGGTTTGACGGCGAAGCTGGACGAAAGCTGCTGGTCGGTGAAGGGACAACATGGCTGCCGCCATGGCTTGGACCAGAAAGCTGGTCCTATCCTGGAAGCTTGATTTCTGATAAAGCCGCCGCCGCCCGCGGAGATGTTGCCGCTGCCGTGAAAAGAGCAACGCCAGCTCTGGTGGCCATGATGGAGCGTGCCATGCAGCGGATGACCATTGAATCCATGCTGATGCAGGCGGGTGCTTCGGAGGGAGGACATCAAGCAACTGAACCGAATGTATTGCAGGGCATTTCTAAGGAGTGATCTTTGATGAAAACAACCTATTGTAATCCTCTTGATCTGGCTACCGTTACCAGCACATGAAGGAAGGCCCGCGCACAGCGGTTTCCGGGAGGGGCGCAGACCCGACACCTGGTCTATTTCAAGGGCAAAAATATTATCTGTTCGTTTCCATGTCGGCAGGTTTCTGGTATTCGGACGACCTGCTGAACTGGGAGTTCCATGCAGACCCCGACCTGCTGATCTATGACTACGCACCGGATGTGCGGCAGGTGGCAACCTCTACTTCTGCGCCAGCCTGAGGCACCACTGGTTCCATTGCGCACCGCCCCCCCCTGACTGAGCCGTTTACCGAAGTGTCTGCCCCCTTTGCCTTCTGGGACCCGGATCTGTTCTGCGATGACGATGGCCGGGTGTAACTTCTACTGGGGGCTGCTCGCAACATCCTCCCATCTACGGTGGAGCTGAACCCCTTATCACCCGACCCCCATCGGTGAAAAGCAGAGTCATCTTCCGGGGTAATGAAACCGTACTGGCTACGAGCGCCCCGGCAACAACGGCATCGTGACCGGGAAGCCAGCGTGCTGTACCAGTCCATGAAGCAAATTCTATGATCCCAAGACCGGCGTTGAATCTGCCGCCGCAGATGGCAAATATCCCCGGTCTGAGTGTCGAAAGTCTGACTGCTGTTCAAACGCCACGGCAAACCCTACATTGAGGGTGCCTTTATGACAAAGCATAACGGCCTTATTACCTGCAATATGCCCGCCTTTGGCACCCAGTACAACACTTACGCCGACGGTGTATACACCTCCCATTCCTCCGCTGGGGCCCCCCTTTGCGGCAGGCATCCAATCCGTTTCCGCAAAGCCCGGTGGTTTTATCAATGGGTGCAGGCCACGGAGCAATACGGGAACTGAACGAAGCAATAT
>VOFK01001160.1_pt1 | contig 42250 bp, 58 predicted proteins | sample 5384121 | NCBI WGS metagenome assembly VOFK01 (sample SAMN12384730, study PRJNA508395) | human gut metagenome | isolation source: healthy gut J | host: Homo sapiens | reverse complement strand
TCAATTGTACTTTCGTTCAGTTACGGCGTATTGCTCTAGCAAGAGGCTCACAGGGGCTTGAAGTAATATTTTGCACTGTACGGCGTACTTGTGCCCGGCCTTGTGGGCCGTAACATCGACGCCAAAATCACCTGATCCCTTTGTCACCTTGACGCCGGTGTAGCCGTGCCCGCGAAGATACTTTGCGACCAGATATTCGTAATCGTGTCCATCCATGGCCACGACCTCCCTTCACCTCATAAAGCGTTTGAAATCGATGTAGAGGATTTTTCCCTCGTGTCGTATCAGGCATTCTTTGCTTTAGCGACCGTCTGATACTTATCGGACGACAGCAGACCGGTGATATATGCTTCAACCTTCGCACGGTCGATTTCGTCCAGCTTCAGGTACTGACGATACACCTCTGGCGTGGCGTCACGCTCCCGCAGCGCGTCGGCATCGACGGCAAGCATCATTTGCCGAGCTTTCTTCATATCACCGTTCGCAGCCTCAACATAGGTGAGCGGGATTTCTGCAAGTGCGTCCCCATTTTTGTCGTAGTCAATCGGATCGTCCGTTCTTCCCAGCAGGTAATCCACTGAAACGTCAAAATAGTCCGCAATCTTTTCAGCGGTGTAAGAATCGGGCTTTGCGTCGAAGCCCTCCAAATAGCGCTTCTTCCAGTAAGACACGCTGCCACGGCTGAAGCCGATCTCTACACTTGCGCGCGTCGGATTGATGCCCCGATCATCACAGAGCTTTTTGAACACATCGTAAAACATATTGCCTCCGAGGAAAATTCAAATATTTGCTCCAATCCCCCTTGACAAGTTCAAATGGTTGCTCTATAATATAAAGCGTGGAGCAAATATTTGAACGAGCGACGGCCATAGCATGGCAAGCCCCCTCCGCTGGCACGGAGGAAGCCGTCGAAAGGGTATCAGATACACACCTTTTTTATGATACCACAACAGTGCAAATATTTCAACTCCTTTTGCCGAAATATTTGAACTTGGAGGTGAAAATTTGAATTTCGACTGGACCGCTGAAGTGGTCGGGCGTATGCACATGGCGGCGATTACGGGCAAGCAGCTTGCTGATGAAGCAGGGCTGACGAACTCGTACCTGTCCGCTGTTCTCCACAACAAGAAGGGCAACGCCACGACCCAGCAGCGCATCATTGATGCGCTTGAACGCCTTGAGCAGCGGCAGGCAAGCGAACCCACAGTTAATCAGTAAGAAACGAGGAAAGCATCATGGCCAACGTCAAAATCGACTGCACGCAGATTCCGCGCGTACAAATGGATATTCTCTGCCGGACGCTGCTTGCGGGCATTGAGCGGTTTTACTCCGATCCGGAGAATTTGCGCCGCTACGAAGCGTGGCTACAGAAATGCAGAGAGGAAGGCAAGTTCTATGACGACGACACGCAGACGGCAGCACCGACAGTTCAATAGGCTGCGCCGTATCGCTCTTGGCCTCTTTGTGCTGGCAGTGTTGGAGGCGGTCGTAATCACGATCCTTGCCGTCAACTGCGCGTCAGGCGCAGCGCCCGCACCGGAGGAAACCGCACCCGCTCCCACGGCTGAAACGTCCGTGCCGGAAACCGAAGCCCCTACCGCCTCCACACCGGACGAGCCGGTCACAGAGCCGGAAACCGTACCGCAGGAGACAGAAGGGCAGAGATTCCTACATAGTGACGACATTCCGCTGAGCTACGAGCTTCAAGAGGTAATGCAGCAGGCGTGTGAGGACTACGGCGTTCCCTATGCACTGGCGCTGGCAATCGCGGAATGCGAAAGCAGCTTCAACCTCGATGCAGACAACGGCACCTGCTGGGGCCTGATGCAAGTCCATCCGATTAACTATGATCGCCTGCGCGGACTTGGGATCGAACCCACCGACTATGAGGGCAACATTGTTGCCGGTGTCCTCTTGATCGGTGAGCTGCTGGACAAGTACGGCGACCAGCACAAAGCCCTCATGGCCTATAACTGTGGCGAGGGCGGCGCTGCGAAGCTCTGGCAGCAAGGCTACTACTCAAGTCAATACTCAAGGCACGTCTTGAACGTTTCTGAAAGCTGGCAACAAATCATCGACGATCTGAAGAAAATTTAGGAGGCAAATCATGTTTGAGATCAAAATGACCATCGAAATCCCCGGATTACCGGAAGCGCTGAACGCGCTGGCCGGTGCCATCGGCAAGCAGCCCGAATTCGTCTGCCATCAGCACGGAGGGAACAACCACCACATCGACAACGCAGGCGTTGTCAACGTTGATTTCCCCGCCGCGCCCGCTCCTGCGGCTCCCGTCGTAAACCCTACGACACCTGTTCAGCCTGCGCCAACTACCGGCACTGTTGCACCCACCCCTGTTCAGCCGACTGCACCGACGACTGTTGCCCCGACTGCGCCGGTCGCCGCTCCGGCTGAGAGCTACACCGTGGAGGAACTGAGCCGCGCGGGTGCGGCGCTGATCGACGCAGGCAAGATGCCGCAGCTCCTCGCCCTGCTGGGCAAGTTCGGTGTGCAGGCCGTAACGCAGCTGCCGAAGGAGGCATACAGCGCCTTTGGTGCTGAGCTGAAGGCCCTCGGAGCGCAGCTTTAACGGGAGGTGGGACAATGCCTACCCCCAGACAACACGCCCTTCTGAGCGCATCCAGCGCCCACCGCTGGCTGGCTTGTACGGCGGCACCACATTTCGAGGAGAGCTTCCCGGATGGGACAAGCTCCTATGCGGAGGAAGGCACTCTGGCACACGCCATCTGTGAGCTGTACGCCCGCAAGAAATTCACTGTCCTGTCCACCCGCAAATTCAACTCTGAGCTGAAGAAGCTGCAAGCCCGCCCGCTGTACTCTGACGAGATGCTGCGGACCGCCGAAGCGTATGTGGACTATCTCACGGAGAAGGCCATGCAGTACGCCGCGCCGCCCCATGTGGCAATGGAGGTCAAGGTCGATCTCACGGCCTATGTCCCGGACGGTTTCGGCACCTGCGACTGTATCATGATTGGCGGCGACACGCTGCACATCACCGACTACAAGCACGGCAAGGGCGTTCCCGTATCGGCTGAAAACAACCCGCAAATGCGGCTGTATGCGCTGGGTGCTCTGAAGCTCTACGGGCCTATCTACGGCGACCAAATCAAGTGGGTATCAATGGGTATCTGTCAGCCCCGCCTGTCACAGGAGGCCAGCGAGGACGCCCTTAGTGTGGATGATCTGCTTGCATGGGGCGAGAGTATCAAACCCCTTGCAAAGGAAGCCTACGACGGCCCCGGAACCTTCTGCCCCGGTGAGCACTGCCGATTCTGCAAGGGCAAGGCGCAATGCGCCGCAAGAGCCGCGTTCTTTACCGGCTTTGAGGATTTTAAGAATCTCACCCCTGCGAACGGCAGCCGGGAGATCGGAAAAAATCCGTGCCTGTCGGACGCCGAAGTTGGCGACCTGCTGATTCAAGCTGAAGGTCTGGTGCAGTGGTACAAGGACCTTCAGGACTATGCCACCGGCGCTATGCTTGACGGCGGCGAAATCCCCGGCTGGAAGCTGGTGGAGGGCCGCAGCAACCGCACCTTCACGGACGTTGATACCGCCGTCCGGAAGCTGATCGACGCCGGATATGACGAGGCGCTGATCTTCGACCGCAAGCCGAAAACCCTCTCAGAGCTGGAAAAGATGCTGGGCAAGAAGACCTTCTCAGAGCTGCTTTCCGACTGCGTTGTCAAGCCGAAGGGCAAACCTACACTGGCCCATGTATTCGACCGCCGTGAGACGTACTGCCCCGGCGCGGCTGAGTTTGAAGGTGCTGACAATGGCTGAAACCGTGTGCATATTTCGGTATGAGACTGCTGCGTTTACGCTGGTCTATCCCGAGGCACTTCATGAACTGCCTCTTTTCCAATTTGCGAAAGTTGTTTAAGTTCATGTGCAGCGACCGTGACATAAACTCAGTACCCATTCGCGTAACGCACGACGCTCTGAAGGACCTTATATCTGAGACGCATAGCGTGTGGGGCGCTGCCTCGTCAGAGTATCAGAATGGCTGGACTGACCCTCGGTACAAATCTGCGTTTGAGCAACGAAAGATCAAGGCAAGCAATAACAAGCTGCTCAGAACGCTGAAAAGCGCCAAAGCACAGTATGAAAGAGCCAAGAAGCTCTTAGCCTACTTTGAATCCCTTTAATCCAACCTGCGGATGCAGGACTGAACATATTGAACCGAATGATTTTTATGGAGGAATTAAACCATGTATCAGAATGACCCGAAAAGAGTTCTCACCCCCGAATGCCGCCTGTCCTACTGCAACCTTGTGACCGCCCGCGCGCCGCAGAACGGCGTGGGCGACCCGAAGTTCAGTGTCACGCTGCTGATCCCCAAGTCCAACCCGAATATCAAGCAGGAGCTTGACGCGGCCATGAATGCCGCTGCCGAGGTTGGCGTCAATGCCAAGTGGAACGGCGTCCGCCCCGCCCGTATCGAATCCGTCGTGCATGACGGCGACGGTGTGCGCCCTTCCGGTGAGCCTTTCGGCGAGGAATGCCGTGGCTGCTGGGTCGTGACCGCATCCAGCAAGAACAAGCCCTATGTCTGCGGCGCGGACAATGTGAACTGCGAGCTGGCCCCCACGGACATCTACAGCGGTATGTATGCCCGCGTGTCCATCAACTTCTATGCCTACAACTCTGCTGGCAAGCGCGGCGTCGGCTGCGGCCTGCGCGCTGTGATGAAGACCCGCGACGGCGAACCGCTCAGCAACTCTGTTGTTACCGCCGCTGAGTTCGCTGGTGTCGGCGGCGTTCAGCCGCAGGCCCCCGCGCAGGGCTACGCTACCGGCCAGTATGGCGCGGCCATGCCCGCAACGCCTGTCCCCAGCTACGGCGGTTATCCCGCTGGCGGCGTTCAGCCGCAGGCCGGTTACACTCCCGGCCAGATCAACCCCATCACCGGTCAGCCCATGTAAACCACAGCGCTGGGCAGGCGGTTACACAGTGACCGCCTGCCCGGCAAGGACACAAAGGAGGCAAATATGAAAACCCGTTTTGACTATTCCGGCGTTTGGATCACCGGCGTCGGCGAGGCTGTCCCCGTGGGCAACATGGAGACGCCGCATTTGCTGAACACGGTGCGTATGCTCGTTCAGAAGCCCGCTCGGACGCTTTCCATCCTCGTGGCTGACATTGAGCACGCGACCTTCTCTGATACGGTCTGGACGCCCTTCAACGCTGATGACCGCAAGCAGTCCCTCAAGAACGTAACCAGCTTGAGCGACGCGGAGCTGGTCGAGTATGTGCAGTCAACCCCGCTGTTCAAGTCCATGATCGAGGAGCTTCAGGAGCGCGGTGTCAACACCAAGAACGTTCTCAGCCTTTATTCCAGCTCTGAAGCCTTCCAGCGATAAGGAGGTGCGACGTGATCCACCTCAGTATCGACCTCGAAACGTATTCGGACGTGAACCTGAAGAAGGCCGGTCTTTACCGCTATGTGCAAAGCCCCGCCTTTGAGATTCTGCTTTTCGCGTACAGCTTCGACGGTGCGCCCACTCAGGTCATTGACATGGCGCAGGGCGAAAAAATCCCTCTGGAAGTTATTCACGCACTGACAGACCCGCAGTGCCTGAAGCACGCCTACAATGCGGCCTTTGAATGGTACTGCCTCAGTAAGTACATGGGCGCACAGCTCCCGCCTTCACAGTGGCGTGACACGATGCTGCACGGCCTGTATGCCGGTTACACCGCAGGTTTGGACGCGACAGGCCGGGCGCTGGGCATTCCGGAGGACAAACAAAAGCTGACTACCGGCAAGGCTCTGATCCGCTATTTCTGTGTGCCCTGCAAGCCCACGAAGGCGAACGGCGGCAGGACCCGAAACTACCCGCATCACGACCTCGAAAAATGGACGCTATTCAAGACCTACAACGGCCAAGACGTTGTGGCGGAAATGGAGATCGAACGCCGCCTGTCTGTGTTCCCCGTGCCAGATTTCGTTCAGAAGCAGTGGGAAACCGACCTGCTTATCAACGCGCGCGGCGTGGCAGTCGATATGGACTTCTGCGAAGGTGCGTTGGAGCTGGGCGAAACCATCCGCGCGCAGCTCACCGACGAGGCCGTCCAGCTTTCCGGACTGCAAAACCCCAACAGCGTCAAGCAGCTTGCCCGCTGGCTGTCCGCCGAAACCGGCGACGATATTACCACCCTCCGCAAGGAGACGATCAAAGAGCTGCTGGGCCGCGACAACGCTGACCACGTTCAGCGGATGCTGGAAATCCGGCAGGAGCTGGGCAAGACCAGCACCAAGAAATACGACGCCATCGAGGCCGCTGTGTGCGACGACGGGCGCGTCCGTGGGCTGCTTCAGTTCTACGGCGCAAACCGGACGGGGCGCTGGGCCGGACGTCTGGTGCAGGTCCAGAATCTGCCCCGCACCTACACGGAGCCGCTGGAATTTGCCCGTGAGCTGGTCAAGGGCCGCAAGCTCGACGCGCTGCGGACAGTCTACGGCTCCCCGAATGACACGTTGTCTCAGCTTATCCGCACCGCGTTTGTGGCTGCTCCCGGCAACGTCCTGATCGACGCCGATTTCAGCGCCATTGAAGCCCGCGTCATATCGTGGCTGGCGGGCGAAGAATGGCGGCTTGAAGTCTTCAGGACGCACGGCAAAATCTATGAAGCATCCGCCTCTCAGATGTTCGGCGTCCCGCTGGAACGGATCAAGAAGGGCAACCCCGAATACTCCCTCCGGCAGCGCGGCAAGGTCGCAGAATTAGCCCTCGGCTATCAGGGCGGCGTTCCAGCCATGCGGCAGATGGACACCGGCAAGCTGCTTGCCGACCTGCCAGACGAGGAAATCAAAGACATCGTGGACAAGTGGCGCAACACTAACCCCAAAATCCGCAACCTTTGGTACAGCTTTAACGACGCGGCGATCCGCGTCATCCAGAACGGCGGCTCTCTCCGCGTTCGCTGCTGCACCTTCGCGCGGGAGTGTGACTGCATCCGTGGAACAACCTGTATGACCATTTCGCTTCCGTCTGGTCGCAAGCTCTACTACGTCGAACCCTCTGTCGGTGAAAACCGCTGGGGCGGTCCGTCCATCACCTATATGGGCGTGAACGACAAAAACAAGTGGGGCCGCATCGAAACTTACGGCGGGAAGCTGGTGGAGAATGTCGTACAGGCTATCGCCCGTGACTGTCTGGCGCAGGCCATCGAACACCTTGAAGCCGCTGGGCTGCCTGTGGTTTTCCACATCCACGACGAGGTGGTCATCGACACCGCCGCATTCGACACCAACGACGCTATGCTTGACAAGGTGGTCAAGATCATGTCAACCCCGATCCCGTGGGCTGAGGGCCTGCCCCTTGGCGCTGACGGCTGGGTCGGAGCATTTTTCAAAAAAGATTAAGGAGGCAACCTTTTATGTTTATCAAGACTTCTACTACCAACGAAACCACATGGGCCACGCTGAAGGCGGCGGTCGATAACGGCACTATCGCGCAGGGCGATTTGGTCATCTTCAATCTGAAGAACGGCGAGGAAGTGGCCGTGAGAGCTACACAGGACAGGAACGGCAAGTGGTTCTTCGTCCTCGAAGACTGCCTCGCCGACGAGCGCTGCATGAACAAGCGCGGCACCAACAAGGGCGCGTGGGCCGCCTGTGATATGCGGCAGTATCTCAACAATACCGTGTTCGCCCTTCTGCCGGACGAGCTTCAGGCGCTTATTGCGCCGACGACAATCGTCCAGATCGTGGACGGTGAGCGCGTAGAAACCGAAGACAAGCTGTTCTTGCTCTCCAAGACGCAGGTGTTCGGCAAGGGCCGCTGGTCGGATCGTGAGCCAGAGGACACGCAGCTTCTGTGCTTCCTCCGCGAGAAGGACCGCGTGAAGGAGTGCGGCGACAATGGAACATGGTGGTGGTGGCTGCGGTCGCCTGAGGCGTCGTCGTCTTCGTCTTTCGCCTATGTGACCGGCTACGGTAACAGCGGCGACGCCAATGCGTCCCACTCCTACGGGGTGGCGTTCGGCTTCTGTTTAATCTGATTTCCCTTTGAAATCCGGCCCCCGGTCGTGGGGCCTCCCAAAATACAATAACACAAAATCTACGGAGGCAACTCATTATGAAATGCGAAAAGCTGATTAAAACCGCCGCTGTGGTGGCTCTGATCCTTTTTATCGCCGGTGCAGTAATCGGCACTCTGGCCGTCCCTGTGGTCCTGTCCATGTTCTATTCGTGGTACTGGCTGTTCCTTTATGCCGGTTATCTGCTTGTCATCCTCTATGTGGCGCTTTACTGCATCCGCTACAGCTACGAGGAACACATCAATAACGGAGGGAAATCCTATGCAAAACGCTAATATCGGTCTGGTTGACATTACGTTGACCTGCCATTTCGAGGTCAAGGACGCCGAAGTATTCGGCGGCGCTGGGAGCGTCGGCTACACAAGCGTTGCGCTGAAGCACGCGAAAGCCGCCGACCAGCTTGTGGGCATCATCAACAATTCGGTTCAGTGCGAAGGCTTCCTTTACGCCCAGCGCAAGAGCACTGCCGACCTGCTCGGTGTTCCCGTCGAGTGCGTCAGAGCCATTACATACGACCAGTACGAGGCCGCGACCGGAGACGACGAAACGGAGGACGACGATGAAGATTATTAAGCCCGGCTTCGAGTTCATCACGCCTATTGACGGCGGCATAATTCTGAAGCGCCTTGAGGAGTGCGGGCGCGTCTGCTACAAATCTGAGGGCAAAATCACGGACGACAGCGCCCCTAAGTTCGTTGCCGGTATCATCAAGCGCGGCCACGAGGCGGTTTTGGAGCATTGCAGCTTTACCGTGAAATTCATCTATGACCGTGGCGTCAGCCATGAGATCGTCAGGCACCGGATGGCATCCTATTGTCAGGAGAGCACCCGCTACTGTAATTACGGCAAGGATCAGTTCGGCAGCGAGATCACGGTTGTTGAGCCGTGCTACCTGAACGAGAATACCTTCGCCTACGACGAGTGGAAAGAGGCTTGCCGCCGTGCTGAAACCGCCTATTTCAACCTTCTGAATTGGGGTCTGTCCCCGCAGGAGGCCCGCGCCGTGCTCCCGAACAGCCTCAAAACGGAGGTCGTTATGACGGCCAATATCCGTGAATGGCGTCACTTCTTGCGGCTCCGTACCTCCACCGGCGCGCATCCGCAGATTCGGGAGATAGCTACACCACTGCTGCGTGAGTTGCAGCAGATCATTCCCATCTGCTTTGACGACATTCTTCCGAAGGAGGCTGACCATGAAACGAGCTGAAATTCTGGAACAGGCGCGTAAATGCGTCTGCGGAGAGCGTGAGCGCGAGTACGGCAGGCCCGAAAACAACTTCGCCCTTATCGGCAAGCTGTGGGAGGCGTACACCGGAATGCGCTACAGCGCGAAGGACGTTGCTATGATGCTGGCGCTCCTGAAGGTGGCCCGCATCAAGACCGGCGTCAAGGGTGACAGCTTCGTTGACTTGGCCGGTTACGCCGCCTGCGCTGGCGAGATCGCCACGGAGACGCCGAAAGTCCCGCCTGTCAACACCTGCATTTCCTGCGGCGCTGAAATCCCGGAAGGGCGACAGGTCTGCCCCAACTGTTTGGGAGGTGATCCGCATGGCGAGGGATGAATGCTGGGACGCGCTCAAGGAACACGCCCGGCAGAATCACAGAGAGCGGGTAGCAAAGAACCCGGACCGTATCGAGTATGCGATCCGGCAGCTTGAAGCCCATAACATCGAATACGTTCTGAAGAACGACGCCACAGGCCATTTCCACTGCCGCCGTAAATCCGATGACGCACTGGTCCAGTTCTGGGCGGGCACCGGTAAAATCCTCGGCTACACACAGAGAGGCATTCACAACCTGATCCGCATTTGCGAGGAGGATGTGAATGAGTGACTGGACCGGAAACAGCCGGTCGGCCCACGCCATTCTGGGCGCACGAAACTACGCCCAGAATGAGCGCGAGGTCAACGACTATTACGCAACCGAACCCAAAGCTGCGCAACTCCTCATGGAGGTTGAACAGTTCGCCCCGATGGTGTGGGAGTGTGCTTGCGGTGAAGGACATTTAGCAAAAGGAATTCGAGAAGGCGGGCTATCACGTCTACGCTACAGACCTGATTGACCGGGGCTTCGGGCATCAACAGGATTTCCTGAAGTGCCAAGCCCCCGTCCCCGGATTCGACATCATTACAAACCCGCCATATTCAAAGGCGCAGGAGTTTGTCAAGCACGCTCTTGACATCTCAGCGGACGGCTGCAAGGTGGCTATGTTCCTCAAGATACAATTCCTTGAAGGCAAGGCACGACGAGCGCTCTTTGAAGAATACCCGCCCAAAACCATATATGTCAGCTCAAGCCGCCTGCGTTGCGCTATGAACGGCGATTTTGAGAACAGTATAAAAATCAAGCGCTGTCTGCTATGCGTGGTATGTGGGTGAAGGGGTACACCGGTGACACGGTGATTAAATGGATCAATTAAAAGGAGTGAAATACATGGATAAGAAAAATAGTGGTGGCGGCGGAATCGGCTTCGTTGGCCTGCTGACCATCGTGTTTATCACACTCAAGCTGACGCGCGTTATTGCTTGGTCGTGGTGGTGGGTGCTGTCTCCGCTCTGGATCAGCGTCGCAGTGGTCGCATTGATCGGCATTATTGCCGTCTTTGTGGCCCTCCTGAGGAAATGACCCGCGTTACCAACCACGCAGCGCGAAGAACGAAGGAACGTCTCGGCCTGCCGAAGAAGCTCTCCCACAAGAACGCTGAAAATGCGCTGCGGTACGGCATCCGGCACAGCGACACCAGCGGCAGCCTGAACCGGTACATATCGGCGCTGTACTGGAAGCACGAGACGGCGAACAACATCCGTATCTACTGCAACAACGTTTATATCTTCCACGGTGAAACCCTTATAACGATTTTTCCGCTGCCGCAGAAGTACCGAAAAACTGCGGCGCGGATCAATCGGAAAACCACAGAACGAGGTGAGTTCGATGAAAATACCTGAAAAGATCAAGATCGGCGGCAAGACCTACACCGTCGAGATCACCGACAAAATGGATCTCGGTATCAATAATGTATCGGCGGAAATTCTCTACGGCGACCTGATTATCCGCGTCAGCCCGCAGGCCACGGCCAAAATGGAAGCGGATTTCATCCACGAAATGGTCCATGCGATTTATTTCGGCCTCGGCTACCGCGACCACGACGAAAAACGTGTGGACGAGCTGGCGAACGCGCTCCATTCGGTCATTGTTGATAATCCGGATGTGTTTGCGCCCGCTGAGGTCGGACGCCATGAGAGTTAAGCAGTATAAGGGCACAGTCTACGGCGCTGAACTGACCGCCAAAGAGCGGCGCGCCATGAACATTGAGATAAACCGGCAAATCGTGGAGGCTGACCGTAAATACCTGAACAATGTTGACGCCATGATCCTTTATTTCCTGCACAAGTACCTCGGCTTCGGGAAAAAGCGGCTCCGGCGCGCATGGGAACAGTTTACGGTCATCCACGATGATCTGGTCAACTACTACGAAATGCCCGACGACGACGCATGGCTTGCGGATCGCAAGCTGAAAGAGATCGGCGTTGACGTTGCGGCATGGAACGCGGAAAAAGGAGACAGCCCATGAAAAACGACGCAGAAAGAGGCTCACTTATGAAAAGCGATACAAACATCCCGTGCGTCCAGCTTTCTACCGAACAGCAGGTGGCGGCCATTGAGGCCGCTTGCAAGGCCGCAAATCTTGACGCGCATATCACCAGAATCACGGCAAAAAGCAGGGCTGTCACATGGGCGGAAAAGCTCGCGGTCCGCTTCAAATTGGATCGAGAAGACCTTGTGGTCAAAAACAGCTATATGTACTGCGACGCGCTGGATATGTGTTTCTTCTTCCTGAATGGCCGTACTCCCGCCTTCGCTTATGCCGGTTATACCGTGGTACGGTCAGCGGACGCAAACGGCGGATTGGTCAAAGCTTTTGCCAAGGCAGACGAGGTGCTGCGGTATATGGCAGAGTATCAGGAAAAGGAGGCGGCTACACAGTGAGCTATGATGTGAGCTTCAAGGCCAAACTTGAAGGTACGGATCAGTGGGTGTACGTCGGTGACGACTGGATCAACCACACGTCCAACACCGCCGCCATGATTAAAGAGGTGTGCGGCTCCTATCCCTCTGAGTGGAACGGCAAACGCTGTGCCGATATGTACCCCGTGCTCATGCAGGGCGCGTCCCGGCTGTGTTCTGCATCCGAAGCGCTACCGGCAGTTTGAGCCGGGCAACTGCTGGGGCACGGTGGAATCCACAGCGGAATTTCTCAGGCAGATTGCGGACAACTGCGATAAGTTCCCGACCGCCGTAATCGAAGTCGATTGTTAGGAGGTCTGTATGGCAAACTACCCCAAGAGGAACAGCGAGGGCTACTACGACCCCACAGCGTATGAGGGCGTGAAATCTATCGTCCGTGAAGAAAACGCGCTGGATGGCCGCGTGAGCGACCTCGTGAGGGTCCTTAAATTCATCATCCGTAACTGCGGCTTTGAGCTTGTCAGCCGCATTGAAATCAAAGACGTCAAGACCGGGAGGGTGTTCAAATGAGTGATATGACGAAGGCCGAGCTTGAAGCTGAACTCAGGCAGGCACGGGACAAAATCTGCTATTGCGAGTGCAAGAACAAGGAGCTTCAGGAGCGTCTGAGTGCGATTGTGGCACCCGTCCAGTGCGACACCTACGCCGAGGCCGTCAGGGCCTACGGCAAGCAATCGCAGCTTGTGATGGCTATGGAGGAAATGTCCGAGCTGACCAAGGAGCTGTCGAAGAATCTTCGCGGCGCGGATAACTCTAAGGCGCTGGCCGAGGAGATTGCCGACGTGGAAATCATGCTGGAACAGCTCAAGGTCATTTTCCGCAACCGCGCTCTGGTGGACCGCATCCGTGCGGGAAAGCTGGTCCGTCTGTCTGACCGGATCACGGGAGAAGCGCGGGAATGAGCGGTGCGGAGCTACCACAAGGAGGCGACACCTTCCCCGGTGACGGGGGGGGGTGATCCTGAGGACAGGAGTACCTGATTATGAACTATGACAGACAAATCACCATATCCGTAGGCAACAACCGCCGTGATATGGTCTGGAAACAGACGGTGCTGACCGTCGAAGAACTCTATAAACGGCTGTCTACCCCGGTCCGTGGGACCGAAACCTTGCAAGATTATCTGCATCTGAAGAAATCGCAGCAGGACGATCTAAAGGACGTCGGCGGCTTTGTGGGCGGCTCCCTGCTGGGGCAGCGCCGCAAGGCAAACAATGTGACCGGGCGCGACATCATCACGCTTGACTTTGATAATATCCCCGGCTGGCAGACGGAAACCATCATCGGCAAAATGGACGAGCTGGGCTTCAGCTACTGCATTTACAGCACCCGCAAGCACACGCCTGAGCGCCCGCGTCTGCGCGTCGTTGTCCCGACCGATAGAACTATGACCCCAGACGAATACGAGCCATGCGCGCGCCGTGTGGCCGCTCATGTGGGCATCGGCATGGCCGATCCGACCACCTTTGAGACGGTCCGGCTCATGTACTGGCCCTCCTGCTGCTGTGACAGTGAGTTTGTTTACAAGGCTGTAGACGCACCGCTGATCTCCGCAGACGCCCTGCTGGGTACATATACCGACTGGCACGACCTGACGAGCTGGCCGGTGGTCCCCGGTGCTACCAGCTATCAGAAGCTGGCTATGAAGCAGGGCGACCCCGAAGAAAAGCAGGGCCTTGTGGGTGCCTTCTGCCGCACCTATAACGTGCTGGCGGCTATGGATGCCTACCTGCCGGGCATCTATGAGGCCGTGGACAACGACCCCGACCGTTATACCTATCTGGGCGGTTCCACCACGGGCGGCGCGATCATCTATGACGGCGGCAAGTTCTTGTTCAGCCACCACGCGACGGACCCGTGCAGCGGGCGGCTGGTCAACGCCTTCGATCTGATCCGGCTACACAAGTTCGGGGACAAGGACGACAATGCTTCGCCGGAAACGCCCATTGCAAAGCTCCCGTCCTACAAGGCTATGTGCGATCTGGCGCTGGCCGACAAGACCGTATGCGCCACGCTCAACCGTGAGCAGCACGAACAGGCCATGAAGGAATTCGAGGGCATGGGCAACGATCCCGCGCCGGAGGACGATACCGCATGGGCTGAGAGGTTGCAGCGCACGCAGGACGGCAAGATCAAGAGCACCATCGACAATGTGCTCATTATCCTTGACGGCGATCCGCTCCTGCGGGGCAAGTTCGCGCTCAATCAGTTCGCAGGGCGCGGTGAGGTGCTGGGGCCGCTGCCGTGGAAAAAGGATGGAAAACGCCGCCTGTGGTCCGACACCGACAGCAACGGCCTGTACTGGTACATGGAACGCTTCTGGGGCATTTCCGGACGCGGCAACATCGACAGCGCCCTTGACATTCATGCCTCACAGCACGCCTTCAATGAGGTGCGCGAGTACATCGAGCGCCTGACGTGGGACAGCGTGCCCCGGCTGGACACGCTGTTCATTGACTACCTCGGTGCCAAAGACACCGCCTATAACCGCGCTGTGTGCCGCAAGAGCTTCACCGCAGCCGTTACCCGCGCTATGATCCCCGGCTACAAGTACGACAACATGGTCATCCTTGCGGGGCCGCAGGGCATCGGTAAAAGTACCCTGCTGGATAAAATGTCCCGTGGCTGGTTCAATGATTCCATTCGGACGTTCGAGGGCAAGGAAGCATCTGAGCTTTTGCAGGGCGTGTGGCTGGTGGAGGTGTCAGAGCTGGACGCTTTCCGCAAGACCGACGTCGCCCGCATCAAGCAGTTCCTCTCCCTGCGCGCTGACCGCTACCGCGCCGCCTATGGCCGTCATGTCTCGGAGCTGCCCCGGCAGTGCGTGTTCTTCGGCAGCACGAACACAACCGACTTCCTTCAGGACACGACCGGCAACCGCCGCTTCTGGCCCGTGGACGTGGGCGAGCAGCCGCACGCCAAAACCGTGTGGCGCGACCTGACCGACGATGTTATCGACCAACTGTGGGCGGAGGCAAAGGCTCGCTGGCAGGCTGGCGAATCGCTGTACCTCTCCGGTGACGTGGAGCAGGAGGCGAAGATCAAGCAGGAGGAGCACCGCGAGGTGTCCGTCCGTGAGGGCATGATCGAGGAGTTCGTCGAAAAGCAAGTGCCAGTTGACTGGGCGAAATGGCCGCTTGACAGGCGGCGGGACTACTGGTGCGGAGCTACACGGACGCCGGATGGGCAGGAGCTTGAGCTTGTGGACCGTGACCGTATTTCCGCTGTGGAAATCTGGTGTGAGCGTCTGAACGGAAATATCCGTGACATGAAGCCCGCTGACACGCGGGAAATCAACGCCATTCTGGCAAAGATGGACGGCTGGAAGCGGAACAATAATCCTCTCCGTTTTGGCCCATACGGTCAGCAGCGCGGCTTTGCCCGTGTCCGTCGCCGGTAACGAAATAGGTGTTACAAACGGGGTGTTACAAGCGGAAACGGCGTCGAAGCTGTAACACCTATGCCGTTACAGAAATTTGGGGTGTAACCCCTATTGTAACACCATTTGTAACCCCGAAAAGCCCGTATTTCAAAGGCTTTTCGGCTTAGTGTTACAATGTTACATACTTTTCCTATTGAATACTTGTAATAAAGGGCGCACGGGTGTTATACGCCATAGCGCCTATACGCACGGGGAATTATAGGATTTTATCCCCAACTGTAACAGGAGGAACTATTGAATGCTTGAATCCTATTACGAAAATAAGCTGAGAACCGGCGTCCAGAAGCTGGGCAACGGCGTCCGGTGTCTGAAGTTTGAAAGCCCCGGTTTCTCCGGTGTCCCTGACAGGATCATCCTTCTTCCCGGCGCAAAGGTGATTTTCGTAGAGATGAAGAAGCCGGGGAAAACGGAACGCAAGCGGCAGCTTTATGTGCAAGGGCTGCTGCGTGCGTTGGGCTTTGAAGTTTTCTCGGCGGTCGATAGTACGGAGAAGATCGAAGCCGTGCTTGCACGATGCAGGGAGGTACTGAGGGATGAAGGATTTTTGCCCGCATAACTATCAGCAGTATTGCATTGATCGAATTATTCGTGATCCGGCATTGGGGCTTTTCTTGGACATGGGCCTCGGCAAAACGGCTATCACGCTGACTGCGATCAAGCGGCTGAAGTATGAATATTGGGCAGTGCGGAAGGTGCTTGTCATTGCTCCGAAGAAGGTAGCTGAATCGACATGGGACAAAGAAGCTGCAAAGTGGTCCCACCTCTCCTGTCTCCGGCTGGTACACGTCCTCGGCTCTGTGGGGCAGCGTACCGCAGCACTGGCCCAAACGGCGGACGTTTATCTTATCAACCGCGAGAATGTGCAGTGGCTGGTGGGCTACTACGGGCACAGCTGGCCGTTCGATATGGTGGTCATCGACGAAAGCAGCAGCTTCAAAAATCATCAGGCAAAGCGCTTCAAGGCGCTGAAGCTGGTGCGCTCTCGGATCAACCGCATTGTTGAGCTGACCGGCACGCCGAATCCCCGCAGCCTTATGGACCTGTGGGCGCAGGTGTATCTGCTGGACTGCGGGCAGCGGCTGGGCCGTACCATCACATCGTACCGCGACGCATACTTTGTGCCGGATAAGCGCAGCCGCACGACGATCTTCTCCTATGCGCCGAAGCTGGGTGCAGCGGACGAAATCTACAGGCGCATTTCTGACATCTGCATCAGCATGAAATCGGAAGACTACCTCGACCTGCCGGAACTGATCTATGAGGACATCCCCGTCAAGCTGGACGCCGCAGCGCAGAAGGCTTACGACCGCTTGGAGCGGGACACGCTGCTTCAGGTGGACGAAACAGTCATCACGGCTGGCTCTGCCGCCACTCTGCGCGGCAAGCTCCTACAGCTCTGTAACGGCGCTGTGTACGACGAGGACGGGAACGTCATCACTGTGCATGACTGCAAGATCGAGGCGCTGCTTGAGACTGTGGAGCAGCTTTCCGGGCAGCATGCGATTATCTGCTACAACTTCAAGCACGACCGCGACCGGCTGTTGCAGGCGTTGGAAGCTACGCGCCTACGGGTGAGAGTGTACGAGGGCAAAGCGGAGGAAAACGACTGGAACGCTGGCAATATTGACCTGCTGTTGATGCAGCCCGCGTCCTGTGGCTACGGCCTCAACCTGCAAGAGGGCGGCCATCACATCATCTGGTTCGGCCTGAACGACAGTTTAGAGCTGTACCAGCAGACCAATAAGCGCCTGCACCGGCAGGGGCAGCCGTACCCCGTCATAGTCCACCATCTGGTGGTGCTGGGCGGCACGGACGAAGACGTTATTAAATCTCTGGGCGGCAAAGCCAATGCACAGGATAGCCTGTTGGAAGCCCTGAAGGTTAGAATTCAGAAGGCTAAGGAGGCCGCAGCATGACTATCAAAGAACTATCGCAACTCTACCACCTCAACCGTGAAATCGAAATGGACCAGCAGCGGCTGGCTGATTTGGACGACGAGATCAGGCGGGACGAAGACCGTCTCGCCCGCCTCGAAATGAAGGCTACCTCGGTATCAGGCCCGAACTATGACGGTATGCCCAAAGCCCCGTCCTATGGTGGGCGCTTGGAAATCACCGTTGCGGAACTGGTAGACCTGAAAGCCGCTATTACGCGCAAAAAAGCCCTACGCTCTGACTGCGCCATGACCATTCAGGCAAAGCAGATTCTTTGTCTGACAGAGCGCAACCGGCTTGAGCGGTATATTTCCAACCTGCCCGACAGCTTGCTTCGGATGATTTTTACATACCGCTTTATCAACGGCCTGACATGGGCGCAGGTGTCGGAAACAATCGGCATGAGGACAACGGAAGACAGTGTGAAAAAGCTGTGCTATCGCTTTCTGCACGACGAAAACACGAAGGCCGAATAAGTTTGTCCCGAATGTCCTTAACATTTGACACGGCCTGTAGTATCATGGTTGCATGGATTTGTGGGCATGATCGAGGCGGCTTTTGGCTCTGCCTCCGGCCTTGCCGCTATGCCCATAAATCCATAACAAGCCCGTGGCGCTCTGGCGTCATGGGCTTTAACTTTGTGGATAGGAGGCGCGGCGCTATGATCTACCGGCAGGGACGCAATTATGAAAATCTGAACAAAATGATTTATCGCGGTACGGGTAAATTCGACACGCCGCGCCTTGTTCCTGAAGCGTGCAATGCTGATAGCTTTATCGGCTTTAACTACGCGAAAAGCTGCAAGGACCCGCAGCACAAGGGCGTGCATTTCTTCATTGACGACTACCAATTTACGCGGCTGTGGACAAATCCGGACGCATACCTCGATATGCTGAGAGCGTTCAAGTGCGTTTTTACACCGGATTTCAGCACATACACCGATTTCCCGAAGGCCGTCCAAATTTGGAATCACTATCGCAAGCACTGGCTCGGCGCGTATTGGCAGAGCAACGGAATCACCGTTATTCCGACGATCTCATGGAGCGACGAGAGCAGTTTTGACTGGTGCTTTGACGGTGAGCCTGTGGGCGGTGCCGTAGCGGTATCAAGCGTCGGTACGCAAATGAATGCGACCGCTCGCGCGCTGTTCCTCGCTGGCTACAAGGAAATGTTGGAGCGCTTGCAGCCCTCGCAAATTCTGTTTTACGGCTCTATTCCAGCTGAGTGCAGCGGCGATAAAATCATTCCGATTTTGACGTTTCAGGACGGATTGAAGCGCCGCGTGAGTAAAAAGTTTACACAGGACGAAGGAAATTCACAGGAGGATGTGCTATAATGGGCGGTAGAGGTGGCAGCTATTCAAGGTCCGGCTTTTTAGGGCCTCGCGGAAAGCAGAAAACCGTTGATGAAGCGCTCGCCGGTTCTAACCCGCATTACAGAGAGGGCCGCGAGTGGCAGCAGAATTGCCAAAGGTGCATTTACGCTTATGAAATGCAGCGGCGCGGCTATGATGTTGAGGCTTTGCCCCGTATTTTTGACGGGACCGACCGCTTGCCGTATATGTACGACAAAAACGGCTGGCTTGCAGTTATGGACGGCGCAAAAGCTGTTGACTTTCCTTCCCGGAACACCATTCAGAAAATGGCAGATCAAATGGCGAACTGGGGCGACGGTGCCCGCGCAATCGTTCGTGTCCAATGGAAGGGCGGCAGGTCCGGCCATGTATTTATGGCCGAACAGCAAAAGGGCGGCACAGTCTTCATGGACCCGCAGACCGGGCGCTATGTTGACATCCACGTCTATATGGATCAGGCGGTCAAGGGCGCGACCAAACTTGTCAGGATCGACAACTTGAAGCCGACCGCACTACTCGAAAAATGCGTCAAAAAGCGCGACAAATAGGAGGTTATCAGAACATGGCAAAGACGACCAGCGGCCCCGCAAAGAAAACGGGCGGCAGTAAACCCGCAAAGGGGCGTATTATTACGCCGCCCAATGCGAGCAAGGAACTTCCGAAGTCCTTCTATCAGCAGGACAAGGCCAAAGGTAAAAAGAAATCCGAAGTTCCGGACATCTAAAGAGCACAACGCTTCAACCGTCAGCGGCTTTCCGCTGGCGGTATTTTTATACCCAAAAAGAGGTGAGACAATATGCAGCTTGACAGATTCAAGCATGAATTCAAGCGTCTGAACGGCGTTTATGCGACCGACAAGGTGGTGCTTTTCCGCAATCCGCTTGAGCTGTACAGCTTGACGACCGGCAAGATCATTGCATCCTTCAACAGCCTTGACGAAGCCCTGCATTTTGAGATTGACGGCAAAACCCTTGAGCAGCGGATCAGCGCATGGACGGAGATCACCTTCCCCGTAGAGCACGGCGGGCGCGGCGGCGGTTCCAGTATCGGTTTTAGCGGCGGCTGGCCGTCCTCTGGTGGCGGCAGCGGCAAGGATGAAACCACCGCAGACCTGCCCGCGCGTATGAACGTCAAAAATCGGCTCCAACCGTGTCTATGAGGACATGGTACGCGCCGTTTGTGGCCGCACATGGCGACGCGCGCTGGAAGAACACGGCGTGGTCGTGGATGAACAGGGCTTCGCTACAAAAATACCGCCACGGCAACGCGGGCAGTATTTCAGGGCTGACCGGCAACGGCAAAGAAATTGCCATTCATAACCACCCGCGCGACGGCTGGCCGACCTTCAGCAAAGAGGACGTTATCAACACCGCCCTCGGCACCCGACGCGGCATTGTGGCCGTCAGCACCAAAACCGGACGCGGCGACGATACTGCGCGATATGCGGGCGTGTACACCTTTACGAAGGGCACGCATTTCAACGCTTCCGGCTTTGTAAAGGCGGTCAACAGCGCCCAGCTCAGCGGCAAGGACTACAACGACGCCGTTTCTAAGTGGCTGAAAGCCAATCAGCAGAAATTCGGTTACAAGTACAGCTATCAGAAAGCGAAGTGACGAAGGAGGAAAAACCACTGATAGGAGGTGTGAAGCGTGAGCAGACCACAAGACAAGAACCTCATTCCTCTGACCGAACGCAGCGAAGAAGAGGCTCACGCTATCCGCTCTGCTGGTGGTAAAGCCAGTCAGGAGAAACGCCGTGAGCGGCAAATGATGGCTGACCTTCTTGAGCTGTATTCCGGCCTCCCGATTACCGATAAGCGCAAGCAGAACCGCCTGAAAAAGCTGGGCATCCCGTCTGAGGTGTTGACCCAAAAAATGCTTGTGGCCGACGCTCTTATGCGGTCAGCGCAGGCGGGCAACACCTATGCGATCCAGCTCTATATGGACATCACCGGTGAAACCGGCTTGGGCGGCAGCGCAAAGGACAACAATCTGCTTGAAGCTATCCAGAATGCCACAAAGGAGGACGTGAACACGGATGATATACCAGAACTTCAGCAAGCGGCAGCTTCTGACGCTGACGTGGTGGAATAAGCCGCAGTTCATGGACTGTGATGGCATCATCTGTGACGGCTCTATCCGTTCCGGCAAGACCGTTTCCATGACGGACGGCTTTATCCTGTGGAGCATGAGCCGCTTTAACGGTCAGAACTTCGCTATATGCGGCAAGACGATTGAATCGCTGCGCCGCAACGTTATAACCCTCATGCCGCAGTGGCTTGAGGGCATTTTCTCAATCACTGAACGCCGCAGTGAAAACAAGCTGATTATCACGTCTGGCGGCGTGACCAACAGCTACTATATGTTCGGCGGCAAGGACGAATCAAGCTACACACTGGTGCAGGGCATCACGCTTGCGGGCGTGCTGTTCGACGAAGTGGCCCTCATGCCTCGCTCTTTCGTGGAGCAGGCTATGGCTCGTTGCAGCGTGGCCGGTTCTAAGTTCTGGTTCAACTGCAACCCCGAAAACCCCGGTCACTGGTTCTATGTGGAATGGATCAAGAAAGCGCGAGAGCGGAACATCCTGTATCTTCATTTCACGATGGACGACAACCTGAGTCTTGCGCCTGAAATCAAGGCCAGATATGAGGGAATGTACACCGGCGTTTTCTACCGGCGTTATATCCTTGGTTTGTGGGTAAAGGCCGAGGGCCTTGTCTACCCCATGTTCGACCGCTCGGCGCATATCGTTCCAAAGGTCCCGGCGCTCAATCCACGGCACCGCTACTATGTGTCCGTGGACTACGGCACCGTCAACCCGTTTGCCGCTGGCCTGTACGATTACAGCCCCTCGGAGCAAAAAGCCATTATGGTCAAGGAGCTGTATTACAAGGGTGGCAGCAACAACCGTGTGGACAACGAGGCGTATTACAAGATGCTGTGCGACCTGATCGGGGACTATCCGATCCAGTACATCATCATTGACCCGTCCGCGTCGTCCATGATCGAGACGATACAAAAATACGGTAAATACATGGTTGTAAAGGCCGACAACGATGTTTTGAACGGCATTCAGGACGTGACGAAGTTCTTAAATGCCGGGTGCCTGTACTTCCATAAGAGCTGCAAGAGCACCTTCGAGGAGTTCGAGACGTATTCATGGGACGAGGAAAAGGCCGAAGACGCGGTTATCAAGGAAAACGACCATAGCATGGACCAGCTCAGATATTTCTGCCGGACTGCCCTGCGGAATGAACTGAAATGGATAGTTTAAGGCGGTGACGAAATGAATTTTTTTACGCGCCTGCTAAGGAGGATCAAAATGCTCTTTATTCATAGCGGGACCGATATTGCGAAAGCATTTGGCGTTGAACTCATTTCCTCGCCGGAAATGTCCAGCGCCCTTACAAACTGGGACCGCATTTCTACCGGCAAGCCGCCTTGGCTGAACGCCGAGGATGAAATCGGGACTATCAACATGGCAAAAACACATCAGCGACACGCGCGCAAAGCTGGTGACGCTGGACATCGGTATTGCTATTTCCGGCTCGCCCCGTGCCGAGTATTTGCAGGGACTGGCCGACGACCTGCTCAAGCGCTTGCCTGACCGTGTATCGGAGGCTGAGCGGCTGGGCGGCATCATGCTCAAGTGGAACGGCGAAACATGGGACTTCATTCTGCCGGGCAACTTCGGCATTACGGCAAAGGACGACAACGGCGAAATCGTCGGTGCGATCTTCGCGGCGCATACCGCGCAGGGCAGCCGCCATTTCACACGGCTCGAATACCACCGCTTCGAGGGCAGCACCGCAGAGGGCGGCAAGCTCTACAAGATCACGAACAAGGCGTTTGAAAACCGGCTCAGCACGAAGGGCGAAGTTACCCTTGGTGAGGAAGTGGCGCTTGACAAGGTTGACGCATGGGCGCATCTGGCCCCCGAAGTTACCATTACCAACCTTGAAACGCCGCTGTTTGGCTACTATCGCGTTCCCGGCGCGAACACCGTTGACCCGTCGTCCCCGCTGGGGCTTTCCGTGTTCGCCAACGCCATTGCGGAGCTGAAGGCCATCGACATTGCCGTCAGCCGCAAGAATACGGAGATCGAGGACAGCAAGCACATTACCTTCGTCGGGCAGCAGCTCATTCAGAACGCGCAGAACCGCAATGTCGAGCTGCCGCGTTTCGTGAAGGGCCTCGGTATGGGTCTGTCTGACGGCGAGGTTTCCGCAATCCATGAGCACGCGCCGACGCTGTTGACCGACGCGCGGATCAAGGACATCAACTTCGACTTGTCTATGGCCGGTGTCAAATGCGGCTTTTCCGAAGGTGTGTTTGTACTGGACGGCCAGACCGGCATGATTACCGCAACACAGGTCGAGGCCGACGACCGCGACACCATCCAGACGATCAAGACCGACCGCGACGCGCTCAAGGACGCCATCACACAGGCGCTGGCAGGTGCTGACGCGCTGGTCACGCTCTACAACCTCGCGCCGCTGGGCGAATATGAGGTCAATTTCAATTTTGGCGACGTGACCTACAACTATGAGGAGGACAAAGCCTCGTGGCGCGCCTACGTCATGCAGGGCTGGGTCCCGAAGTGGATGTACTTCGTAAAGTTCGAGGGCATGAGCGAGGAAGAAGCAAAGGCTATGACCGCAGAGGCTGACGCGGCGCAGATTGAGAAAGCCCAGCTTTTCGGCGCAGAATAGGAGGCGGCATAAATGCTGACCCCTCAGCAGATTCTGGATATCATCGAAACCTTGTACCCGCAAATCGACGAGTTGAACGTGTGGATCACCAGCGACCTTATCCGGCGAGTTATGGCACGGTTAGGGCGCGGTGAGGGCGTTTTTCTCACCGCCTCGGATGAATGGCAGCTTGAGGTTTATCAAGCCGCAGGCGGCCATTTGGACGCCGTACAGCGGGAAATCAAGCGCTGGACGAAGGCGACGGACGCAGAGATCAAGCGCATCTTCGAGGACGCCGGTATCAAAGCCCTTGCCTACGACAGCAATTTCTATGTTGAACACGGGCTTGCGGGCATTGAGCTTGCACAGTCTGAGAGCATGATCCGGCTGCTTGAGGACACCTACCAGCGCACGGCGGGCACCGTCCACAACTTTTACCCGAACGACCGCGCACGCAAGCCAACAACGGCTGCTGAAAGCTCTGGACACCGCACATTTCAAGGTGGCGTCCGGCGCGACGTCGTACACGCAGGCCGTACAGGAGGCCGTCAGCAGCATTGTTGACACGCAAACGCAGGTCGTCTATCCCACCGGACACGTTGACACCATCGAAACCGCTGTGCTGCGGGCCGTTCGTACCGGCGTCGCGCAGGCGTCCGGCAATATGGCCGTTCAGGGTATGGAGGAACGCGACTGGGACATTGTGCTTGTGTCAGCGCACCTCGGCGCACGCTACGGCGACGGCGGTCAAAACCCCGGAAATCACTTCTGGTGGCAGGGCAAGTTCTACAGCCGGACAGGCCGAACGCCTGACCTGCCGCTTTTCGTGGAATCCACAGGGTATGGCACCGGCGAGGGCCTGTGCGGCTGGAACTGCCGCCACAGCTTCGGCCCCGGCGATCTGCGGCACAACCCATACGCGCAGTTCGACGATGAGGAGAACAAGAGAGCTTTTTTGACCTCAGCCAGAAGCAGCGCGGGAAGGAATCGCGCATCCGGCGCACGAAAACAAAGCTGGTCGGCCTTCGCACAGCCATTGAGGCAGCGGAGGACGCGGGCGTGAAAGCTACACTCGAAGCGCAGTACACGCGGACGGCAAAGCTGCTGGAAAAGCAGAATTTGGACTACAACCAGTTCTGCGAGGACAACGGCTTGAAGCGCCTCTCTGACCGCATCCAGATTGCAAAATGGACGCGGGAGGACGCGCGGAAATCCATTGCCGCCGCCCGCAGCAAGTGAATAATCGCAAAGCAGAGTTTTACAGCACCATTCCGGCGCTGTGAGGCTCTCTGCTTTTCTATGCCCCTTCCAGTATCGCCGGTGCAACTCCGGCAGGGGTACAAAATTGGACTATCGGCGGTCCTAACAATGCCGAAAACGGCCAGACGCTGCAACGTCTTAAATATCTGCTATTGCCGTTATACAGGAGGTTATATGAAAACCGAAGAACTGACCGCACTGGGGCTGAATGAAGATCAGGTCAAGCAGGTGTTCGCGCTCAACGGAAAAGACGTTGAGGCCGCGAAGGCTGCCAAGGACAAGACCATTGCAGACCTCACGGCAGAGCGCGACGGCCTGAAAACCCGTCTCGATACTGCCGAAACCACGCTGAAGAAGTTTGAGGGTATCGACCCGCAGCAGATTCAGCAGGAAATCCAGACCTACAAGACGCAGGCGGAGGACGCGGAGAAGAAATTCACCCGCGAGATCACGCAGCGCGATCAGAAGGACTGGATCACCAAGAAGCTGGACGAGTACGGCGTCACTTCTCCCTTTGCCCGCACGGCCCTTGTGTCCGAGTGTATGTCTCCGGACGCCGGTCTGACGTGGAAGGACGGCGCATTTTTCGGCTTTGACGACTTTATGAAAGCCGCCAAGCAGAAGGACGCCGGTCTGTATCAGACTGCCGAGGAAAAGGAAGCCGCAGAAAAGGCGGCAAAGCAGAAGGAAAAAGCGCCTGCTTTTACGGGACCCACGGGCGACCCCGGCACCGGCTCTGAGAAGTACACCCCGCCCAAAATTTTCTGATAAACAAAGGAGTATGAATTATGCCTCGTATTAACGCACTGAACATCCTGCTGGAAAGCGACGGCAAGGAATATCTTGCCGAGCTGTACGGCAAAACCATTGAGGGCGTCCAGAAGGCGCTGATCTCCGGCTCCATGAAGAACATGGACCTGTCCGGCGATCCTGTTTCTGGCACCGTCGAAGCCAAGCGCTTCGTCAACGCCACCCCCAAGAACTATGGCACCGCGCGTACCGCAGGCAAGGGCGACGCCGTGAAGGCAAAGCCCGTCACCGTTGCCATCGACACCGACCGCGAGATCGTCGAGGAACTGGAACAGAAGGACGTCCGCCTGTACGGCGTTGACGGCGTTCTGGACCGTCGTTCCGCAAACCACATCCTGCGCATGGCTGCCGAACTGGACAATGCGTTCTTCGCCGCTGCTGCCGGTAAGGCCACTGTGCTGAACCTGTCCGCCTACAAGACCATCTCTGACGAGCTGGAAGCCATCATTCAGGAGTGCGAAACCACCCAGAATGACTTCGTGGACGGCGTGCCTCGCTCTATGATGCACCTCGTTCTGTCCCCGAAGTATTACGGCATGATCCGTAACGACCTCGACAAGCAGACCAACAACGCGAATGTGAACACTGCCGCCGAGGAGTTCCTTGTGTGGCACGGCGTCCGCGCGTACAGCTGCGTCCACCTTCCCGCTGGCTGCAACTACCTGCTCATGGTCGAGGGCGCTGTCGCTCAGCCCATCATGGCCGATCAGTACACCGCTGAGAAGATTCCTCTCTCCAATGCCTACGGCGTCGAGCTGTTCTACCACTACGGCACCACCGTTGTCATGCCTGACCTGATCTTCAAGCCCGGCGTGTTCACCAAGGCGACCGCTTACGCTGCCGGTACTCAGTATTACACCGAGGCCAACGGCGTGTACACTGCCGTCTCCATCACGGAGTTCGCGTCCGGCACCACCTACTACACCATGGCCTGATGTAAGGAGGACGCTATGCTGTTTCGCAACCTGAAATCGGGCAACGTCGTAGCCGCCACCGACGAAACCAGCATTGAGCTGATGCAGAGGTCGGCCATCTACGAAGCCGTAGAAATCGCCCCTGCTGTCGCACCCGCGCCCGCAAAGGCGGAGGGCAAGCGCCGGAAGAAGCCTGCCGAGGCCGAAACGGACGCCCCCACCGAGGTGCAGGAAGACTAAGGAGGCGTTGATATGGCATACGCAGACTTTACGTTTTACGGCTCCGGCTACTTCGGTGACACGCTGACCGAGGAAACCGCCCCGAAGTGGCTTGAACGCGCCAGCGACGAGTTGGACGCGATCACCTTCGGACGGCTCACGTTCGCGTTCCCGACCGTGGAAGCCCACGCCGCCAAGGTCAAGAAGGCTGTTTGTGCCATTGCCGAAGCCCTCTACTGGATCGACGTCCAGCGGAGGGCATCTTCCGCGCAGAAAGCGGAGGACGGAAGCTATCACGGGGCTGTCGCGTCTATCTCGTCCGGACGGGAATCCATTTCCTATTCGGCGGGCAGCGCGAACAGCTCCGTTTATGCTGCCGCCGCGACAAGCGCAGAGGCACAAACAAATTTGATCGGCAGCATTGCCGCGCAGTATCTGGCAAATATCCCGGATGCAAACGGCGTCAATCTGCTGTATGCGGGAGGTGTTGGGCGTGTACCGCGACACAATAACGGTCTTTAATTACCACGCCGCAACCGGGCGCTGGTTTCCGTCCGTCATTTCCGGCGCTGACCTGCTGACCACAAAAGCCAACAGCGCGACAACTGCGGGAGGCAACAACGCTGACGCCGTGGACATCATCATCCATTGCACGGCGGACAAGCGCGTTCCCACAGGCGCGGGGATGAAAAGCTACACGGGACCGAAGGAGTATGCCCGCTGCGACAATCCAGCGCAGCACATCACCTTTGCCCCGGAGTGCGATTTCATTTTTGCCGGTGCATGGCCTGACACCGAGCCGCTGACCGACGACGACTACGACGAGGGGCTGTATCACGCCCTGAACGCAGAGCGCGACGGTATCTACCTGATAAGCTCTGCGGGCTTTTACGGCCTTCTCCCTCACTTCGAGATTGGAGGGCGGTAATGTCCGATTTTCCGAAAATCTCCTACTCTGACGGCGGCGTACACGTCACTGTTGACCTGCGCGCGCTGGATCAGCGTATGCGCGAGGCGCAGCAGTGGCTGGGCGACCGCGTGCTTGAGGACTGCAAAGCCTGTATGCCGCTGTTGACCGGCAGCTTGCAGCAGCGTTCCCACACGGAGGACGACGGGAAAAAGGTCGTCTTCCCCGGGCCGTATGCGCGCTACCAGTACGGCGGTAAAGTTATGGTGGATTCCGTAACCGGCAAAGGCCCCCGCAAAATCCCTACAGGCCCCGGTGAATACATCCTGCGTTTCCGCAAGGGCGCAAAGCTCGTTGCCACCGACAGGCCGCTGAAATACTCCAACCCGCAGGCCGTTCCGCAATGGTTTGAACACGCCAAACGGCAGAACAAGCAATTCTGGATCGACGGCGTGAAGGAGAAAATCGGAGGTAAATAACCATGCCGTCGAAAACGGTCATCGACATTGACGGCTCTGAGGCCGTCAGCAAAATTCTTCTTGACCTGCTGAACAGGTTCCCCGGTCTGACCACCGGCAAAAAATCCATCCTGTTCTCCACGCTCTCGGACGCTTCGGGGATCGGATTCTTTCCGATTTCCGGTGCGGCTTTGCAGAACAGCACAGAGGACGTCACCGGTCACGTCACGCAGGTCTGCCAATACCCGTTCAATGTGGTCTACCGCGCCGCTCCGAAATCCGAAACTCAGCGCATCCGCATCAAAGAATTCCTTGATGCGCTGGGCAAGTGGCTTGAGCGGCAGCCGGTCACGCTGAACGGCAAGAGCCACCAGCTCAGCGCATACCCCGCGCTGCTGGCTGGCAACCGCGTCATCAAGAAAATCAGCCGCACAAGCCCTGCCTACCTCAACTCCGCCTATCAGGACGGCGTTGAAGATTGGCTCATTGCCCTGCGGCTGGACTACAACAACGAATTTGATATTTGAGGAGCTGAAATTATGCCGAAAATCGAACGCAAGTATCTTGCCCATTTCCTCGACGCCAAGTTCGGCGTCAAGACGCAGGGCGAGGAAACCTACACCCCGAATTATACCCGTCTCGGCAAGGACCTTGAGGAGTATAACGAGGAGCTGAACCCCGACGTTGAGGTCAACAAAAACATTCTGGGCGAACAGAACGTCGTCCACAATGGCTACGAGGTGCAGTCTGAGGTTGACCCCTTCTATGCCTACAGCGGCGACCCGCTGTTTGAACGTCTCGCAAAGATCGCCAATGAGCGCCTGACCGGCGACGACTGCATGACCACGAAGGTTGACGTGCTGCTTAACAGCGACGGCACCGTGGCATGGGCCTACCGCGAAGACGTGGGTCGTTCCCTGAATCTGTCGGCGGTGACACCTCCGGCGTGCAGATTCCCTTTACCGTGTACAACGCGGGCAACCGCGTCAAGGGCACCTTCGACCTCACCACGAAGACCTTCACCGCAGACACCAACGCTGCGGGCTAATCATCCACCCCGCCGCCCTGTGTATTAGGCGCAGGGCGGCAACATTTTGAATTCAGGAGGCAATTAAAATGGCTGACAAACTGGTACAGCAGAATTTCAATGAAATCATCATCGACGATGGCAGCGTAAAGGTGCCTATCCGAAACAAGCACGGGGAACAGATCGGGGAATTCTCCTTCCGACCGACCGACATCGGCATTGTGGATCGCTTCAACAGTGTTGCCGCAGAGTTCGACAAGATCGTCGAGCCGCTGGAAAGCGTCAACATCAAGCCGGACGGCACTGTGGACGAACAGAACGAAGCCGAGTTCGCAGCATTGCGTGAGGCCGAAAAGCGCCTGTACGCCGCCTGTGACAGGCTCTTTGGCGGCAATATGTCGGAGGCGTTCTTCGGCAAGATGCACCCGTTTTCCCCCATCAACGGTCATTTCTACTGCGAAAACGCGCTGTCTGCGGTCGGTGCTTATATCTCCCGCCAGTTCGACCGCGAGGTGAAGAAAGTCAACTCCCGTGTTGAGCGGTACACCCACGGCTACCGTACTGGCAAGCACAAGGGCGGTAAAAAATGATCGGAACACTGCCGCGAAGTCTTGAGGTAAACGGTAAGTTCTACCGTATTCGCAGCGATTTTCGGGACGTTTTGAAAATCGTGATCGCCTTCGGTGATCCCGACCTCGAAGACAAAGAAAAGGCTTATATCTGCCTGTTCATTTTGTTCAAGGACTTCGACGCAATTCCAAAAGACGACTATGAGGCGGCCTTCAAGGCCGCTCTCGCTTTTATTGACCACAATGACAAGCCGGAGGACACGGGCGGAAAGCCTCCTCCGCGCGTCATGGACTGGGAACAGGACGAGAGCATCATGTTTCCAGCGGTCAATAAGGTTGCCGGTTTTGAGGTCCGTTCCGCCCGGTACGTCCACTGGTGGACCTTTATGGGCTACTACATGGAGATTTCGGACGGCGTTTTCGCGCAGGTGCTCAACCTGCGTCTGAAGCGCGCAAATGGCAAAAAGCTGGAAAAGTGGGGAGCGCGAATACTGGATTTCCAACCGCGCTATTTGCGCCCTACGCACGAAGCTGTCTGAAGAAGAACAGGCAGAAAAAGGATAGGATCGACGCGCTACTCGGCTAAGAAAGAAGGTGGTTTAAATGGCAGATCAGGCTGACGGCTCTATCATCATTGATACCGAGATAAATTCGGACGGATTTAAGGCCGGAAGCGCTGAATTGCTTGCGGCTATCAAGGCACTGTCCACAGAGGTCAAGAATCTGGGACAAACGCTGAAAGAACTTTTCAGCAAGCCGCTGACACCTGAAATCAATACAGGTGGCGCAGAGGATAAGGTTGCAGCGCTTGAGGCAAAAGTACAGGAACTGCAAACCTCCCTCGAAGAATTACAGAATACCAACGGCAGCGGCACGCCTGCGCCGGAAACAGCTACACCGCAGGTGAACATCGGTGGTGTGACGGAAAAGGCATCCGGTTTGCAGCGTGAGATCGACGCCGTGAACAGCAGCGTGCAGAAGCTGGAACCGACCTTCCAGAAAGCCATGTCCGGCAGCGAGAGCGCTATGACCTCCTTTGAGGGCAAGGCAAGCACGCTGGAAAGCAAGATTGCGGAGCTTCAGGAACGGCTGGATGCAGTCGGTCAAACGCAATTCCCGACGCAGGAATACGCAGAACTCTGTGCGGAGACTGAAAAAGCCGGTCAGAAGCTCGAATCTCTCCTCAATAAGCAGGAGAAAATGCAGGCTCTCGGCGTGAGTGAAAATTCCGCCCAGTGGAAAAACCTGCAATACGACCTTGATTTGACCGCACAGAAATATGACCGGCTCGAAGCCGCAAAGGCGAAAATGGAGGCCTCCGGCACCGCATTTCAGGCGGGCGTGGACACGACGCAATACGCGCAGATGGAATCTACACTGTCCGCAGCAGCGGCCCGTCTGGATGAAATGCGCGCCGGTACACAACAGTCGGAAAGCCTTATGAGCCGCCTCGCCAGTAGCGCACGAAATGTCGCATCTTTCATCGGCAGAGCGGCAAAGTCGGCTGCCGGGGCGCTTGCATCCGGTATCAAGGCCGCCGCATCCGGCATGGCAAAAATGCTGTTCCACAGCAAGAAGATGAACAGCCAGTTTGGCGGGCTGATTTCCGGCGCGAAGAAATTTGCACTCAGTTTGCTTGGCGCGCGCGGCGTCTGGGCGCTGCTGCGGAAAGCGGTCAGCGCCTATATGGCCGAAAATCAGCAGCTCTCCAATACGCTGTCCGCCTGTTGGTCGGGCATCGGAAACCTGCTGGGGCCGATCATTACACGCATTATCAACCTTGTCGCACAAGCTGTCGCCTATGTGACCGCGTTTCTCAAGCTCTTTGGCATCTATGGAAAAACTGCATCCAAAGAAATCAGCAGCGCAGGCGGGGCGGCATCCAAAGCTACCGATAAGCTCAAACGGCAGCTGGCCGCGTTCGATGAACTGAACATTCTCAGCGATAACAGCTCTGACGGTGGCGGTGGTGGCGGTGCCGGTGATCTCGGAAGTCTGCCCGACGTAACGCTGCCCGACTGGGCAAAACTTATGGTCGAGCAGATCAAGGCCGGTGACTGGGCCGCAGCTGCAAACACGCTGGCAACAAAGCTCAATGAAATGGTCGATACCGTAGACTGGGTGGGCATCGGCGATAAGATCGGGTACTATTTGAATGGCGCATTGACGTTCCTTGCGACGTTCATCCAGAACTTCGATTGGAAAAACCTTGCGTCGCGCTTTGCAGAACTCCTAAACCACATCATCACTGGCGTGGACTGGGGAAATCTCGGTGTGATCCTGACCGGAAAATGGGCAATCATCCTGAAATCGCTTGATGGCTTTTTTGGTACGCTTGACGGCGCAGCAGTGAGCAAGGCCATCACGGATTTCATGTACGGGACCGTGAACGCCGCCGACTGGATCGGTATTGCGGGAAGTCTCGCAAAAAACATCAGCAATTTCATTTCGGACATTGATTTTTCGGCACTTGCCGAAGCGCTCAGTACGCAAATCAGAACGGCGCTTCAAAGTATGGTCGCTGCTGTCGAGAACTTCGACTGGGCAATGCTCGGAAGAAAAATCGCTGATTTTCTCAACGGAATTGATTGGAGCGGGATTTTCTCTGACCTGACAAGATTGCTTGGCGGCCTGCTTATCGGAGCGCTCAATCTGCTTGTCGGCTTTGTGGATCAGGTCGATTGGACCGGCCTTGCAGACGAAATCTGGGCTTGTCTCGAAAGTCTTACCACCGACATTGACTGGGACGGCTTCGGTGAATTGCTTGGCAAGTTTGTCAGTGGAGCCATAACCGGCGTTCTCGATCTCATTACGTCTCTGTTTTCAGATCATGACTGGGGCGAAATGGTGCAAAACCTGATTGGCAGTCTGGGGGAGGCACTGGGCGCGGTAATCGAAAACATTGACTGGCTCGGCCTGCTGGAATCCCTTGCGACCGCTCTTGTCAGCATTATTGTTCAGATTCCCAGCATTATTGTGGGTGCCATTGGCGGAATATCCGACCTGCTTGCGAGTTTGTTTGAGGCAATCGGCCTCGATTCTATCGCCGGTTTCTTTCGTGGAATCGGAGACGCAATGCGCGACGCGGGTTCGTGGCTGAAAGAAAACCTCGTAGACCCTGTTGTGAACTGGGTAAAGAACCTGTTTGGCATCCACTCTCCGTCTACTGTATTCGCAGAAATCGGTACATTCCTTATCGACGGACTAAAGCAGGGCATTTCTAATGCTTGGCACAAGATCACGGACTTCTTCTCCGGCGTAATCGAAAAGTTGAAGACCTTCTTCAGTAACGCATGGAGCAGTATCAAGTCCACCGCTACCACGGCATGGACCGGAATCAAGGGCGTTATCAGCAGTGCATGGAATGGCATCAAATCCGGTGTGTCGTCTGCCTGCAATACCGTCAAAACCGGTATCTCAAATGCTTGGAGCGCCATCAAATCTGGCACCACAAGCGCGTGGAACGGTATCAAGAGCGGGCTGTCTTCGGCTTGGACGAGCATCAAGACCACAGCATCGTCCACTTGGACAAACCTGAAAACCACTGTCAGCAACGGCTGGAACAACATTAAGGCGAATACCTCCACCGTCTGGAACGGCGTAAAAGCTACACTGTCCAGCACTTGGAGCAATATCAAATCTACCGCGTCGTCCACTTGGAACAGCATGAAGACTACGGCTTCCAGCGCATGGAACAGCATGAAATCCACTGCATCGTCCACATGGAGCAATATCAAGTCCTCGCTGTCCAGCACATGGAATAGCATCAAATCTACCGCGTCCAGCACATGGAGCGGCATCAAAAATGCGATTCAGAATCAGGGCTGGTCCGGCGTCGGCAGCAATATCTGTAACGGTATTGCCAACGGTATCAGCTCCGGTTGGAGCTGGCTGAAGAACAAGGTTTCCAGCCTCGCAAGCAGCCTTCTCAGCGCTGCAAAAATCCGCGCTGGGTATTCACTCCCCGTCGCGGCTGTTCCGTGACGAAATCGGCCTGAATATCGGCTACGGCGTCGGTGAAGGTGTGGAGGCTTCGCAGCCGTCCATCCTGAAATCCGTGTCCGGCGTCGCTGACGCAATCGCGGATGAATTCAACGCCGGTGATTATAAGGTCGGAAACATCGTCCCTGCGTCTGAGGTGGACGGTGCGCTGTCCTCGTTCTCGGACAGGATCAGCGGCAGCTTCACAAGCCTGCTTGACCGGCTTCAGGCCATTGCGGATAACATCACGTTCGCCGTTCCCGCTGTGGCTGGCGGTGTCGTGCCCTAAGGCCGCAGCAGCCGCAGCAAGCGGCGGCGGTGCTGACATCGGCACGACCATTGAAACGTCCAATGACGCGCTCGCAAGCGTTGTTACGCAGGTCGTGACCAATGCGACCGCAGCCATTGTGACGGCCATCCAGAACTACAGCGGTACGACGGTCAACTTCGACAAGACCGCAATCGCGGAAAGCACGATCCGAGAAATCAACCGCAGAACGCGGGCGACCGGAAAATCCCCGCTCGAATAAGGAGGTGCGCACCATAAAACCAATCCTTAAAATCGGAAATCACGACTACACCGCGTGGCTGGCCGAAGACGGTCTTGCCCCGGTCAGAAATGACATCGACGCGGACGGCAGCGGGCGCAACCTCCTTGACGGGCTGATGTACCGCGCAAGGATCGCGCAGAAGGATAAGTGGACAGTCAAGTTCAACCGTATGCCTGAGTTGATTATGCGGTCACTCGCGGCAGACGTTGACGGCGAATACACCGACATTACCTTCCTCGATCCAAAAACCAACCGCATTATGACAAAGACCTATTACACGTCCACGCTCACCTACGGTACACAGCGCTACGACAAGGGCGACAACCGTACCTATTATGAAGGCTGTACCTTCAACATGACGGAGAGGTGAGCCTATGCGTATTTGTACTAAGCGCTGGACGAAGCTCGCGGCACGCGGACGTTTTCGGTTTGATGCAAAGGCGCGGATCAATAACAAGGATTACACCGTTATTTCCGCGCCGCGCATCGACCGTTCCCTTATGCCGTCCCCGCTGTCCGTGGGCAACTGCATATCGGCTACACTGAATCTGTCGATCCTCACGGACGACATCATCACCGCGAAAAGCCCCGTTGTCATTATGGGCCGTCTGACGAACGACAAAACCGCCACCGAGTGGAAGGAGTTCGGCACATTCTATATCGACCAGCGCGACACCAGCTTTGCGGGGCTTGTGACCATCGACTGCTACGACGCCATGCTCAAGACCAACCAGAATTATCTGGACGGCAGCGACACCGCCGCCAACTGGCCGAAAAGCATGAAGTCCGTCGTAGAGGAAATCGCATACCGAATCGGCGTCGGAATTGATCTGCGAACGCGGATCAAGACCGGCGCTGATTACGTTGTGCCGTATCCCAGCGGAAAAACCATGTCGCAGGTGCTGGGGTATATCGGGGCTTGCCACGGCGGAAACTGGATCATCACGGAAGAAAACCTTCTGCGGCTGGTCCCGCTCACGACTGCCCCCGACGAGACATTCCACGTCATCGACGAGGACTACAACAAGATCACGCTTGCCAACGGCGCAGGCAATCAGCCGGTGCGTCTGGCCTACAAGGAGCAGACCGTCTTTAACGCCGTGCTCCCTGTCCCGTCCGGTGTGCTGCCCGGCAGCAGCGACAACGTGCAGCGGTCCTACTTCATCACCGACGAGAAGGGAAACAAAATTGTCACACCGGAGGGCTACTACCTTGTGTGGGACACCGACGCCAATATGGCGAAAAAGGTTTCCTTGCAGGCGGGCGTTATCAACATCCCCGTCGTCTGCGGCGAGATCACGACCGGCACACAGATCACTGTGACCGGCGTGACACTCAACAGTGACAGCGGGGAGAGCTACACGGCGGGAAACGACAACGGAACGATGCTCACCATCGACAGTAACCCATACGCCACACAGGGCATTTGCAACGACCTGTACGCGGCTTTTAATGGGCTGGTGTATTTACCCTTTACGGCGACAAAATCGCTGTACGACCCGGCTACGGAGCTGGGCGACCAAGTAAAAATCGGTGAGCTTGTCCACAGCGTCATGTTCAACGTCAAGCTCACCCTTGACCACAATTTTCGGGCGGACATCGAGGCCCCGAACAGTGAAGAACTCAGTGAGGAATACCCGTATCTGTCTGAGGTGCAGCACCTGAAGCAGACCACGGAGGAACTGAACGGTGCGATCCAGAACGCCGCAAAGGAGCTGGCGGGCAAGGTCGATGATACCGCGCTGGCGGCTGAGATTGAGCGCGCGCAGGGCGTGGAAGTTGCTCTCAGTGAACGCATAGGCAACGAGGAAACCCGTGCCAAAGGCGCTGAGGACGGCCTATCTAAGCGCATCAAGAGCATTGAGGATTCTTCCCCGGTGCTCTTGCACAGCGCGCGTCTCCGCGCTGGAAACCACCGTTTCGGGGCATACGCAATCCATCTCCGCGCTGAACACAGCGATTTCCAACCACGCGTCGGACATCTCGCAGCTTGCAGAACGTGTGCAGAACGCCGAGGGGCGACATCGACGCGCCACAATCCACCGTGGGCGGCATACGACAAAGCACTTTCGGAGGTGCAGGGCACCGTTACCGACCTGCAAACGCGCCTGACCACCGCCGAAGGCACCATTGCGGCGCACGATACCGCGATCTTCGGACGGCTTCAGACAAAGTTCAATGAGGCCGCTTTGGGGTCGACATCATAACCGGCTGAACGCGTTTGACGGCAGCGGCACCGAACTTAAATCCTTCATAAGGAGGAAGAACATGGCTGACGAAAGAATATTTGGAATTTTGCGGCGGCTTCGAGGCTTCGGGACAACGATCCTGCTTCGTCCGAGGCGAAACTATAAAGAAATTCAGCGCACCTTCAAGGAGGCCGTGCAGGGCAGCGCGGAACCGCGCCTGCTGCGGCAGCGGAGAGCCGCAAAAAGCCGCCGCCCAGCTCGCAACCGGTATCTGACGAGGCCCTGGCCCGCTGAAGCTGCTGGAATCGAGGCGCAGGGCATATGAGCAGAAGCAGCGCGCCCAGGCAGCAGCCAACGCAGGCGGCGGCGCAATCCCGCCGCTTCCGCGCAGGAATCGCACGCATCTGAGCAGGAGGCGCTTTTGGACGCAGCGGAGGCCGTCGCATCCGTCAATGGCCAAAAGATTTCAGCAACGCAAGAACCCACCGTAAAGGGCAAGGTTGACGGCTACGTTGAGGACATTTATGCCAGACCGCCAGCGGCGAGGTCGTTGCATCGACCCTCTGGGGCCGTTCTCCGGTGGCAGCGGAGGTGGCGGCAGGGTCGGTTCCTAATCCGTATCAAATCAAAAGGCGACCTCGCGGGCATTCTCCGTGATGGTGGCAATCGCCGTGCGGGACGTCGCCGATAGCGCTGCGGCTTGAGCATGCGGGCGAGCAGCGGCGTGGCACATCAACGAGGACGAAGGTAGCTACACGAGCGGTGTCCTGGGGCGATTGCACCTTCGGCGCCACGAGTATCTCGCACCGACAAAGCGCGAAAGCACGATCGAAAGCTCACCATTGAGGACGCCTACGGCGGCGGCGCGGGAGTCCTTCACGCCGGACGATCGCCGCATGTCCACCACGATCTGGCGCGCATGGAATCTCCGGCACCCTCGCTTTCCACGGATTGGCGGTGGTACCGTGCGCCTCACGCCCACCGGAGAGGGGCACAAAAGACCATTCACATGACCGTAGACGGCACGGAGGTTTTCACCGTGAGGGGTCGCCACTACACGGGAACGCTCCGTCACCGCGACGATTGACCCACGCGCTTGAGCTGACACACAGCGCACCGTCGAAGGCGTGGCGAGGTCACGGCGGGCGGCGGAGTCAGTCACGACCTTTGCACCTGCGCCATGTCGGCATGGACGGGCAACAATACGCCAGGGCCCATCGCGGTGTATCGGTCGAAGTCAACGGTTCGGGACCGGAAGCATCAATTACATGGTGTATGACCCCACCAAGCACTACGGCGACTGTCCACGCCGCGCTGGAAGGCACAACACCCTGTCCGCCCAGTTACGACCGCCATTCAGACGATGGGCGTACACCGCGCGCTACCGGTCACGGCACGATCAACCTCTATCCCGCACCGGCAGAGCGTCGTCGCGCCATAGTCCACCGTCACCACCGCGCGCCTCTCGGCTATGACGTAATCCGCATGCGACCGACGCGCGGGTGCAGTGAGCCCACGGGACACAGCAACAGCGAGACGACGCGAAACGGAGGATTCGGTTACAAAGGACGGCGACGGCACAAGCCATCCCGCGATGACGCTTCGCTCAATTTCGATTGGATCGGCAGCGGTTTTCAGATGCGGAGGGCGTCACCGGCTTTGTGGTCCAAGCTGCGGCACCTATGTTCAAACGCGACCGCCCAGCCTGTTCAATGACAATGCCGCGACCTCCGGCAAAAAATCAGGTTGTGTTCAAGGCTACCAATGTCCGCGACTACGGCGGCTGGGGTTACAACCTGCGTATCCGGGCGGCATCGGCCTGAAACTTCAGGCGCAACAGGCGGTTTTTCAGCTCTGAGTTGACCAACGTCGAAATCCATGTGCGAGGACCGCGAGATCGAGCTGGACGCGTCAGCATCGGGCCAGCAACGAAAACAAGCACCCGCGGTCTGGCTTGAGCGTGCCGTCAAGCGTTTTGCGTACAAATGATAACTGGATACAGTCTGACCCTGGGGAACATTAATCGGCTCTGACGACTGTGACATCTGGATTTTTATCGCCTGAAGATGTACAGCCACGGCCTCACGCGGTATGAAATCCTTGACAACTTCGTCGCGGACTGCGGCAACCACGAAATGTTTCGCCGCTACCTCCGCAACCACATCTTCAACGGTTTGGACTTTCTATCAACGTCACAGAGCTGGCGGCAGCAAATCCGGCGCTGCGTATTCTCAAAGATCGGTGCCGACCGCATGACCGTTGGTTAAGTCCGGCGAAGTGGTCTGCACTTTTGGTTGATCTCGTCTATACGGACGGCGGCAGCACCACCACAGCTTCCACGCGACCGGCGTCATTATGAAAGAGGTCGGGGTACGTCCTCTGCTGCATACGGCGAAAACCGCCCTCAACCTCGACGCTTGATTTCCGCAAGGCTGTTGGGAAGAACGGCACGGGTGAGCGCATCGAGACGTTCGCCATGACCAGCGGACATTCCGTGTCGTACTTCAATATCAAGCTGAATGGCGGCGTCCAGCAATGCAGGCTGGCTGTTCTGGCCTGACTACAACAACTTCCGAAGGCCACTTCGGTGGCGACAGCCGCGTCCATTGATACCAGCATCAAGGGCTACCCCTGCGCCGTATTCTTCACCAACTTTTCGGCACGAACGCCCGTGAGCGTTGGCGCACGGTCTGTCGGCGCAGGCGCGGCGATCGCAGCGCAATGGCGATATGAACAACAGCAAAAAGAACTAACTGTGTTCGGCGAACCAAACAATCCGCTTCAGTGCTGCGTGCAGAGATTTCCAACTTTCTTTCCATTGCCGGCAGAAGTATTATGTTCAAGTCTGTGACCGCCTCACCTCGAGGCGATGGGACAGTGGCTTGAGCGCCGAGGTTCACTTACGGAGTCCCTGCCAGAGATGAAAGCGGCGGTGGGTGGTTTCCACCGATACCACCGCGCGGAAGCCGGAAGGCGCGCTCGGCGGGACGACCTGCACGGGCGCGACACGAGGTACCGCTGGCGGGATTCGAAGCCGAAGTCGGCAACTACTTTTCACCAAATGGACAGCTTACTCTACCATTACCTCGGTCACCGGCGCACACTGCGGTCGAGCAGCAACCGCGCCAAGAACGTTTTCATCTCCCTATGAATACGATCTGACGTGCGAGGGATACCGCGGAACGTCTGCGGGACTGCGACAACGACACCGCAGACGGAAACGACAACAGAAGAGAACGGTCTGACCATGCAGCTACGGCGAGGACACTGACTTACAGCGTGGGGCAGCCGCGTATTCAATGCAAATCCTCCGTGCTCTGGTGCAGCGATCCGTGACTGTCTCACGGCGCAAGAGCTGGAAGCCATGTTCAAGGACGCGGGCGGCGGGCGCTGAGCGCATTCTTTGCCGAGTTCGCCGCGGAAGATGTGGCGGGCAAATACTTCATCCCTATCAACTAAGCAATAACAACACCTCATACACGACATGATGCAGGGCAAACAAAAGACAATACCCCAGTTCGAGACATACCAAAGAGGGCTATACCCAAATTACGGTTCTGTCCAGGCGTGAGACAAAATCAGTTCAGAGGCAACACCAGTCACTCCAGCTTTCACCCGTAGCGCTGGTTGCTACATGTCAATCCCTAAGGCCACCGGCTCCTACAGCGTCATAAACGCGAAAGAGGCACGCCATGATCATCTGCCCCGTTCGGGAGCGGCACTTCCGAGCGACTTTGAGGAAATCCTCTGGCACCAACATTGGCTCATTGCCGATTACGCCCATATTGCCAGTTCATCGACCTTCGAGGGCGCACGCCGCGCCCCTGCCGCAGCTTCGCGCAGGCGCAGGGAGGCAGACGGCTACGAACGGGAACCTGACGTCTGTCCCGGCGTGGAAGCGCGAACACGCTGGCGAATACCTCGACCTGCGCGCGGTGCGCCCACAGGCTGAAGCTGAGCACGCAGGCGCAATGCTGCCTCGCCTGCAAAACGCTCCACCGACCGGCAGCATTACCGGCGTAACCTTCGCTGGGCGCTCCTGGGCAGAACCGGCCTGGCTGCCGCTGAACAACCACGGGCCAGCAGCTCGCGCACACGGCCGCGTTTGCTATGGACGGCTCCTCCCGGCACTGGTCTGAGGGTGCCGCAGCAATCGACTTTTTCGCTGAGCGCGGCGGCAAGCTGGGATGCGTGGCCGCCACGGTGGTCGATGAACAGCGCCGTGGCAGTGCTTCGCTGAACTCGCCGGTCTGGACGAGAGACAGGCAACTTGCTAGGGTTCAAAGTCACTCAAGGGCGCTGCGCATATCGCAGTGCGGTCGAAGCGGCGCGGTTCCTCGATGCCGTGACCTGATCAGATGGTCAGCTCCTGCACCGTCATTCCAAGAACTACGAGCGGCTCGGTCCTGTGAATACGCGAACCGATCCCGCGGCACAACGAGCACATCGCACCGGTCACGATCGACACGCCCGTCAAGCCCTCCACCGGGTGTTGGTTTGTTCATCCGGCTGGGAGGATCGAGCAGGAACCTCGACAAATCCGTTAATTTTAATGCTGCTGCAGACTGACACTGTGGCGGCACATGACGGCGATTTCCTTCCGTGGCATGTCCTCACCCGGCTCTGGATCGGGCGAACGTGTGCTGGCGACATTGACGTTCACGCAGTGTTCATTACACCACGCTGCGGACCAAAGTAACCAGCAACTCGACTCACCTGCACGGCAACGACGCGAACGACAACAGATTCTGGCGAGTTCATCCAAAGGGAAGACGAAGGATTACTCAGACCGGTGACAAGATCAAGATTGTTCCAGCGTTTGCCGACACCTCTATCATCATGCGGGTCTTGAGCTTCAACCGCTGAATGCTACCCTGGATGAACAGCCAGAACACCAACGCCGTGACTGGGCAATGGCAGTCCATGATTAAGTTCAGGTGCGGTCCTCCATCAGGTGTTGCGAGGCGGACATCGGCACCGGCAACGACCGCCTGTTCCTGCGTCCCGCGCCGAAGTTGGCTTCAATGTCAACGGCGATGCCCTATAAGAACGAGGTGGGCCCCCGACGAAAAGCGTGACCTTCGCACTGTTCACCGATCAACAACAGTCGTATCAAGAAAAACGCTACAACGGCACCGGTTCTGCTTCTAACTGGTGGCTGCGGGTCGCCTGAGCCGCCGTCTTCGTCCTTTCGCCACTGTGATCAGCAACGGTTTCAGCAGCAGCTTCAATGCGTCCACTCCTACGGGGTGGCGTTCGGCGTTCGGACATAATCTGTGCATCTTGGGTATCTGGCCCCTTTGTGGGGCCAGATACTGACGCACTGCTCCCGGCCTACCGCCCCGTGTCGGCGCGCGAAAAACTTGAAAATTCACACACTCTGCTCCTGAAATTGGGGGGCATGGGATATAATATAATATACGAACTTTTCAGCAAAATGAGGTGGTGCCTTGTCTGTGGTAAAAAAGCAAGCGCTCACCGACCGACATGGGTTTCTGGCAAACTTCACCAAAGGAGTTAGAAATTTACACGATTCAAAAATGCGTGAATTCCCGAAGCTTGATACACCTTTTATGTATCTGGCTTCTTTGGCCGCTGAGCGGCGCGCATTTATGAGGACGTCAAAGGGGAAACAGCGCCATACGCTTGAATCAGCATGAGGTTTCAGATCGGGGCGCGACTACTTCCTACACGCGGCCGCTGAACTGGGCGATTTTTAATGAGGTGGCGCAGGAGCTGTTCGGCATCCCGGATACCCTGAAATACTGGATGGACATTGTGAATACCGAAATCCAGGCTCGTTAAGAAGCCGCCCGCTGAAAAGCGACAGGGCGCGGTACAGACCTGCCTAAATAAGATC